>OLND01000152.1_pt1 | contig 86296 bp, 73 predicted proteins | sample 1672031 | NCBI WGS metagenome assembly OLND01 (sample SAMEA3136638, study PRJEB25190) | human gut metagenome | biome: human gut; feature: human-associated habitat; material: faeces | place: Austria | collected 2013 | reverse complement strand
TCCCACAAATTGTGACGCACATCTTGCAGAAAGCCTTTTTCAAACACGCTCTAGCCAAATCCACATCAATCATAAAATCTATATAATCCAAAGGCAGTACAACTGTCCAAAATCAATCTCAAATTATAAACAGGTGAATTTTCACACTGTGATTCACAGTAGTTATTTATTCATCCCTTAACCTACACTATATCAAATCTTTACTCTTTTGTAAATGTTTTGTAATAATTTATTTTTACCGAACTGAATTATAACACAGTTCTTCTTTTTTCGACACCCCCAATTCCACTTTTTTCGTTACTTTTCGCAATCCATAAACTCAAAGTTACTGTTCACTCCGTGACCAGTAACGCGCTTCGCGATGCGCAGCAAACTTAATTCTCGGGTTTTCTGTGAACTTTATTCACAAAAAACACCTCGCGGAACGTTACCAGTGAACAGTAACAACTCAATGTAACAACTCAAATGCTTTTTCCTTGCATTTTAAGCCTGAATCATGTATATTCTTTTTAATACATAAAAAAGGAGTGAATATAGTTTGGATTCAAGTGTCCCTATACAGGCGGTCACCATACTGATTCTGGTGCTGTTGTCCGCCTTCTTTTCCTCTGCGGAGACATCCATGACGGCTGCCAACCGCATTCGGATCCATTCCCTGGCTGAACAGGGAAACAAGCGAGCCATTATCCTGGAGAAAATAATTTCCAATTCTGGAAAAATGCTCAGCACAATTTTAATCGGAAACAACATTGTAAACATTGCAGCCTCTTCCCTTGCTACCACTTTTACCATGAAAGTATTTGGAAGCATGTATATCGGCGTTGCTACCGGCGTTATGACATTACTGGTACTTCTGTTTGGCGAGATTACCCCGAAGACCATTGCCACACTGAAAGCGGATGATCTGGCGCTCACCTATGCCAGACCTATATATGCGCTTATGACAGTATTGACCCCGGTTATTTACATTGTGGGAAAACTGGCTAACGGCATTCTTTTTCTCCTTCGTGTTGATCCCAATGCGAAGAAAGACACCATCACAGAGCATGAGCTTCGTTCTATGGTAAATGTAGGGCAGGAAAACGGTGTTATTGAGCGGGAAGAAAAGCAGATGATCTACAATGTGTTTGATTTCGGTGATTCTGCTGCCAAAGATGTAATGATTCCCAGAATTGACATGACTTTTATTGACGTGGATTCCACTTATCAGGAACTTATGGATATTTTCAAAGAAGATATGCACACCCGTTTTCCTGTTTATGAGGATAACACAGACAATGTGATTGGAATTATCAATATTAAGGATCTTCTTCTCTATCCGGAAAATGAACAGTTTTCTATCCGTAAGATTCTCCGTGAGCCTTATTTCACTTATGAATATAAGCGTACCACAGATCTTATGATGGAAATGAGAAAAGCTTCCGTAAACCTTGCAATTGTTCTCGACGAATACGGCTCCACTGCCGGTCTTGTCACTCTTGAGGATCTTCTGGAGGAAATCGTAGGTGAAATCCGTGATGAATATGACGAAGATGAGGAAGAACCGATCCGTGAGATTCAGCCTGGCCGGGAGTATGAAGTTCTTGGTTCTGCCAAACTGGATGATGTCAACGAAGCACTGGGTACCAAACTTGAATCAGAGGACTACGATTCTGTAGGCGGATATATTATTGAACAGCTTGACTGCCTCCCACGCGAGGGCGAATCTGTCACTTTGGAAGACGGCATGCATCTTGTTGTAGATGAACTGGATAAGAACCGTATTGAACTGGTGCATATCTGGCTGCCAGAGCATAAAGAAAATCCAGAAGCTGCTGACGCATAAATGAATCTGTCATACTGCTGGTTTTTTCATAATCTGCAAGCCTGCAAATGCCGGTATTTCCGGGAGATTTCAATTGTAAAAATCCGAATGTTTCCAAAACGGATCATTCGGATTTTTCTTATCTCACCGATTTCCCAGCATTAAACAAAACTGCTTGACAATCCTGTCTATTTCGCCGGTAACAGCCTCCACACCAGTTTCTGTTTCTCTCCAGTTCTCCCTGGTAATTCCATCCGGGCAGGCCGGACATACCATAATTACCGTCTCTGGATATAAAAGCTGATAATACATCAGTGATCTTCTGGCATGGTAAGTTTTGCAGCACAGAATTGCTTTTTTCACATGAATTTTGTGAAGGTCTGTCACCTGTCTGGAAAAAATTGCATTTTCATAGGTAAAGGTAGCCTGGTTCTCCCTCAGAATAGCCTCTTCCGGAACTCCGTTTTTCAAAAGTACATTTTTCAGGAATTCCCATTCAGTCTCATAATCTCCGCCATATATTTCTTTTTTTGACTGCACACCTGCAAATTTGCCAAGTGTAATACTGTATCTTCCGCTTGGCAAAATATAGGGTGCATATCCGTCTTTATATAAAGAAGCTGCTTTTTCTGCCATATCCGGGAAACCATTTCCCGGTACGAAAATGATATCTGCTTTTTCCGGCTGGCTCTCGGCAAAAACAAACTCCTCCACATTTTTCATAAATTCATTATAATTCACGCTTTTGTTCCTTCTTTCCTCCAGAGGACTTTCCCCTGCACTTATGATTTTCCATTATAACTTTTTTTCCTGCTTTTTTCTACTTTCTTTTCACTTCGTCACAATCAACGTACAGTACCCATCCTCCCGCAATTTCTGTTCCATACGGATAGCATTATCCAGCTGTGAAAATGCACCTGCCTGGACCTTATAAAATTCTCCATCCTGCAAAATATATGCCGGATAACCTTTTTCCTGAAGCATGTAAAGCATTCGATCCGCATTTTCCCGTTTGCGAAAAACTCCAGTCTGTACACGGTAATACAAAGGTTCTTCACCCTGCTGCTGATCCAGGGTTCCAAGAATCGCCCCGGCAATAGCCTGCGCGATCTCAGCATTTTTTTCATCATAAAGTTGATTATCTTTGTCAGAATTTAAAAATCCGGTTTCAATAAGCAACGCCGGCATTTTTGTTTTTCGCAGCACAACAAGGCCCGGTCTTGCCTGGACTCCAATTTCCCGGAATCCCAATTCGCCAAGAGCACCTACAATATTCTGTGCCATTTCATACTTAATTCCGCTTTTATCGTAAACCAGCACTTCCACACCATTATACTGATTCACCTCAGGGCTGCTGTTCCTGTGAAAAGAGATAAAAAAATCCACTTTTGCCTCATTTGCCAGCCTTGCTCGCTCAAAAGGTGAAATGTAATCATCTGTAGTTCTTGTATATAAAACATCAACTCCGTTTTCAGACAGAATTCTTCCAACCTCCATAGCAAGAGCAAAATTGTCATCTTTCTCCCTGCGCCCTTTATATACCGCTCCCGGATCGTTGCCGCCATGCCCGGCGTCAATCATAATAGAATATGGCATGTCAAAATTTCCTTTTCAAATACTATTTCTCTATTAGGATATGTGAAAAAAATACAAAAGCGACTTGACTTTTACGCTTTAAAGCGGTATTATTTTGTGCAGGCAATACTTTAAAGCAGAAAAAGCACTTTAAAACACGAAAATACTTTTTAAGGAGGAAATAAAATATGAAAAGAAAGGTTTTGTCAGTAATTCTGACCGGAGCTATGGTAGCAGGTCTTGCAGGTACAGTAACCGTACACGCTGAAGAGCAGAAAACATACAACATTGGTATCTGCCAGTTAGTTCAGCACGAAGCACTGGATGCAGCAACACAGGGATTTGAAGATGCAGTAAAAGAAGGTCTTGGCGAAGAAAACGTAACATTTGATGAGCAGAATGCACAGGGTGATTCCGCAACATGTAGTACGATCATCAACAACTTCGTATCCAGTAACGTAGACCTTATCCTTGCAAATGCTACTGCTTCTCTTCAGGCGGCAGCTGCCGGAACAAGTGATATCCCGATTCTTGGAACTGCAGTTACAGAGTATGGCGTAGCTCTTGACCTTACAGATTTTGATGGTACTGTAGGCGGCAATATTTCCGGTACTTCAGACCTTGCTCCTCTCGACCAGCAGGCAGCAATGCTGAATGAACTTTTCCCGGATGCTAAGACTGTAGGACTTCTGTACTGCTCTGCAGAACCAAACTCCCAGTATCAGGTTGATACTGTGAAGGCAGCTCTTGAAGATCTTGGATACACTTGCGAATACTACGCATTCTCTGACTCCAACGATATTTCTTCTGTTGTAACAAATGCAGTTGCAGACAGTGACGTTATCTATGTTCCTACCGATAACACAGCAGCTTCCAACACAGAGCTGATCAATAACATCTGCCTTCCGGCAAAAGTTCCGGTAATCGCAGGTGAGGAAGGAATCTGCTCCGGATGCGGTGTTGCTACACTTTCCATCAGCTACTATGATCTTGGAAAAGCAACTGGTGAAATGGCAGTTAAAATTCTGAAAGATGGTGAAGATATCTCCACAATGCCGATCGAATATGCACCAAACTTCACAAAAAAATACAATGCAGACATCTGTGCTGAGCTGGGAATTGAAGTTCCGGATGACTATGTTGCAATCGGTGCTGATGCAGAATAATTACTATTTATCACATATGCAGTAATACACAATATAATTTTCATATTTGTTTGACAGTTATTTTCGACATTCAGTTGCTTTTAGAGCTTGTCAAAAAGCTCTGACAGCAATTAACACAGACAGCGGGAAGGGAAGCCTTTCTCGCTGTTTGTGTCGTTTCTGAAGGAATGTATTTTTAAGTATATTTTATGCATAATTATGCATAAAATAGCATTTCTTCCAAAATGAATATTTCTGTTTACGCAAATAACAAAAAGCCAGTTACTCCACATACAAAACACTATAAATATTCCAGTAACTGTTTTTTCAGACATTTGTCCACAAAACAAATGTTGCTGTTCACACCGTGAACACCAGAGTGTGTTTGAAAAAGGCTTTCTGCAAGATGTGCATCACATTTACTGGAGATTTTCAGCCACTCTCTAATATTCCTCATCGTAACCGTCATAACCGCTGTCATTATAGTCTTCGCTGTAGTCCTCACTGTAATCTTCAAGCTCCTCTTCGCTTCCATCTTCACTGGTTTCGTTGGGATTGGGGCCTACATAATTTCCATCTTTATCCAGCTGTCCATAACCGGTATAGCTTCCATCTTCCATATATCCGCCAAGCCAGCTGCCATTTGCAGCAATGCTCTCCTCAGTAGGTCTGGAGCCTACATAGTTTCCGTTCTGGTCATATTCACCTTCACCGGTATAGTCACCCTCCAGGTCATATCCTCCATGCCAGTTAGCCACTGCATTCTCGTAAGCAGCCGCAGTATCCACATCCGCAATCACGCCATCCTCGCCCAGATCCTGCTCGAAGGTGATCGTCTTGGAATTGTCATTTACATTTTCCAGATGAAGGATTCCCTTTTTGCCGGAAAGCTTGGGCAAAATTGCACTGACACGTGTCATCTTGTCCTCAAGATACTCGTCCTTTCCCAGCATCACCCGGATATCTCCATAAGTTAAAGTAATCTGATAACTGGTGTCAAATTCAATATGATCCGGTATGGCATCGTTCTTCTGGAAAATAGTTGCCAGCGCCACCGCAGTGGTAAGAACCGAGCTTCCCTTAATCGGAAGCTTCTCCCCTTCGATCACATGGCTTACTTCAATGCCGTCAAAAAAAGGCACCAGTTCATCCCTTGTATGGGAACTTTCAATAAAAATACCGTTTCTGTCAAAATAAATATAGCTGTCCAGATAAGGAATGCAGCCTACCGCCTTCTTTTCCCGGACACTGATGCAGATACTGTTGTGAGAAAGCCTGGTAATATGAAAGCCTTCCACAAAAGGCACACCCTCTACGTCCACCCTGGAATGGAGCAAAACTGCAAGAACGGAATTATCCGTAAACGCCCCCTGCAAAGCCATCTCCTTCACCTGTTCATCCGTGTAACGGGCGGTTCCCATTACCTCCACCTTTGTCACATGAAAATAGGAAAAGAAAAAGACAAGCCCTGCCAGCAGAACTGCCCCCAGGGTACCCAGAATCGCTTTCTTATGTTTTCTATAGATCAGCTTCATTTTCAGTGATTTCATATATTGTTATTCCTGTATCCTTTTTACTGCTGCTCCCAGCGCCTTAAGATCCTGGCAAATATGCTCATACCCACGCTGTACAAAAGAATATCCTTCCAGTACGGTAACTCCCTTGGCCCCAAGTGCTGCCAGGATCAGGGCCGCACCGCCTCTTAATTCCTGTGCCTGCACAGCTGCTCCATGCAAAGTCTTTACACCGCAGATTACAGCCTCATTTCCCTGTACACGGATCCTGGCTCCCATTTTCAGCAGCTGGTCAGCCGCTTTATACCGGTCTTCAAAAACCATTTCACGGATGCAGCTTTCCCCCTCTATGGTGGAAAGAACTGCCATTACAGGAGACTGCAGATCTGTTGGAAATCCTGGATACACTCCCGTTTCCAGCAGTTTAACAGGGCTTTGAACATTTTTTCCATCGACTAATAGTTTACCACTGTTACCTTTATATTGTCCACCCATTTTCCTATATACTTCCAGAAAGGCCTTCAGTTCTCCTTCCGGAGGGTTTTCCAGAATGATCTGGCTTCTGGTTATAGCCGCCGCACAGATATAGGTTCCTGACACAATGCGGTCTGGCGGCACCTGAATGCAGCCGGCGCTCAGGCTTTTAACTCCCTGTATTCTTATTTCGGAAGTTCCATCCCCCTGTATTTTTGCTCCCATGGAGCGCATATACCTGCAAAGCCACTGTATTTCCGGCTCACAGGCACAATTTTCCAATACAGTCTCTCCCTCTGCAAGCACGGCTCCTAAAATGCCCTGCTGAGTGGCTCCCACACTTCTTTTTGAAAAAGAGACGAATGCCCCTTGCAGATGAGGTGCTTCTGCCATCAAAAATCCCTGTTCCTCTGTGATCACTGCGCCAAGCTTCCGAAGCACAAAAAGATGCATATCAATAGGTCTTTTCCCGATCACGCACCCACCTGGATAGCCAAGGCTTCCTTTCCCATTTCTTGCGAGAAGCGCTCCAAGAAGAATCACGGAAGACCTCATCCTCCCTGTATATTCAAAAGGGACTGACCATTTACCGGCATTTTCGCAGTCCATATACAGATCATGGTCTTCCCACCAGGTCACTGCCCCAAGATTCTGAAGAATTTCTTCCATACAAAAAACATCCGCGATCCGCGGACAGCCTTTGAGCACGCTGACTCCCCGATGTAAAAGAGACGCCGCCATCATAGGAAGCGCTGCATTTTTTGAGCCCTGTATCCGAATACTTCCCTTCAGCTGGTGTCCTCCCTCAATGTAAATCCGGTCATTCAAGCCATTCACTCCTAAAGGGCCTCTTACCTTTTATTGTATGCGAATATTTTTGACTGGTGATAAAATTTCATTTTCTGCTTACGCTCAAAGCCAGCCCCATCTCGCCCAGAAGAAACACCACTGAAGTTCCGCCATAGCTGATAAAGGGAAGCGTGATTCCTGTATTTGGAATGGTGTTTGTCACAACCGCAATATTCAGGATCACCTGAATGGCCATATGGCTCATAATGCCAACGCATAAAAGTGTTCCTTGCAGCTCCCGGCAGTAAAGGGCGATCACCATCAGTCTCCACATAAGAAGCCCGAATATAACAATGAGAAAAAAAGCCCCGGTCAGTCCCAGTTCTTCGCAGATAATGGAAAAGATCATATCATTCTGGGCTTCCGGCACAAATCCCAGTTTCTGCAGGCTGCTGCCAAATCCTCTTCCGAATAGCCCGCCGCTTCCAATAGCATAAAGTCCCTGAATAGTCTGAAAACCCTTTTCATACTTCTCCGGATTCCGCCATATGGCAATTCTTTCCAGACGGTAGCTCTCTGCTGCCAGAAACACTGCGATCACTGCTACACCAGTTACTCCCATTCCAATAAATCTGGCATATCCCGGATCTGATATAAAAATCAGGATTACACCGATTCCAAGGATTATGATTGCCGTACTTAAGTTATTGGAGCCTACCAGTCCTACAATTGGAAGAAGTGTCAGCATTGTCCTGCACATAAACCAGAAGCCAGCTGTAGTCTTTTTGCTTCCCTGAATCTGCCAGGTGAGAAAAAGGATCACTGCTGCTTTTGCGAATTCTGAAGGCTGAAAAGACAATGGTCCAAAATTCAGCCACCTTCTGGAGCCATTGATTTCCTGTCCTATAAACAAAACTGCTGTAGAAAGTCCCATCGATAAGAGATAAGCAGCCGGTGCCAAACGCACAAAGAATCGGTAATCTGTCTCTGCTACTATGTACATGGTCATAAGACCCAGAGCTGTTGCAAAAAGCTGCTTTTTAAAATAATAGGCAGAGTCGCCGAAGCGTACTCTGCCATTATATTCACTGATGGAAAACAGCATGACCAGTCCGAATACTGCCAGAAGCAGCACAAGGATCAGTAAGACCGTGTCTGTTTTCGTTTCTTTCTTTCGCTCCCGGATCATAGAGATCTGCTCCTGACGTCCCATGCCTTGGTTAAAGCATATGCCAGATCCGGGTATTCTATGAAATAAATCATAAGTTTTTGTACCTGCCGCCAATCACATTCTGTGGCTACGACAACCGAGTTCGAATGAAATATACTGCAAAACGGAACGTGCAGATTGCAGAAATGATTTTTCAAACAGGCTCCAGAGCATGCCTCCAAAAGGCTTTCTTCAAGATGTACGCTGCAATTTGCGGTATATTACAGTGCTCTCACATACTCCTTAAACATCTGGCCTCTCTGCTCATAATTGTCAAACTGACCCCAGCTTGCGCATGCAGGAGATAAAAGAACCGCGTCCCCGGCGTTTGCCTTATCCGCACACACCTGCACAGCTTCTTTCAGATCCTCGCAGAGAATAATGTCATGAAAACCGTTCTTCTCGGCTGCAGCCTTAATTTTCTCTTTCGTCTGACCAATAAGTACCAGATACCTTACTTTGCCGTCAAATGCCTGGATCCACTCATCATAGCTGGATTCCTTATCATATCCGCCGCCGATCAGAAGAGTCGGACGGTTCATTGCCTGGATTCCCTTAATAGCCGCATCCGGATTGGTTCCCTTTGAATCGTTGTAATATGCTACACCGTTTTTCTCAGTTACATACTCAATTCTGTGCTCCACGGCTGTAAACTCACAGATACTCCTACGGATGCTATCCATATCAACACCTGCGTAGTAAGCCATGGCCACTGCTGCCATTACATTCTCAAAATTATGTGTACCAAGAAGCTTCAGCTCTCCTGTTCTCACAACCGGAATCTCCTCTTTCTCTGTGCGGAGAATAATCTGGTCTCCTCTCAGGAAAATGCCCTGTTCAAGTTCTCTCGCACTGGAAAAATATACAGCCTTTGGCACAATGTTTTTGCCAAATTCACGAAGGATTTCATCCTCATAATTCAGCACACATACATCCTCCGGACCCTGGTTGCTGGTGATCAGCTCTTTCACACGGATATATTCAGCCATTGTATGATGACGGTTCAGATGATCCTCTGTGATATTCAAAATGGCGCTTACCCTTGGAGCAAATTTCCAGATAGTCTCAAGCTGGAAGCTACTGATCTCTGCAACAGTAACAGTCTCATCTGTCATCTCCAGTGACTTAGAAGTATACGGAGTTCCAATATTTCCAACAACAAATACAGATGGGCGTGCATCTGACATGATTTTTCCAAGAAGGGCTGTTGTTGTAGTTTTTCCGTTTGTTCCGGTAATTGCAAGAACTTCACCCTTTCCAGTCTGATAAGCCAGTTCAACCTCACCCCACACAGGAAGTCCCTGATCATAAAAACCTTTTACAATTGGAAGATCTGTGGGAACTCCAGGACTTAATACCACAAGGTCCAGGCTTTCCTGAACTTCTTTCGGCAGCTCTCCTGCATAGATGGGAAGTTCATAATTCCCACTAATTTTATGTAATACGCTTTCTTTATCCAGATCTGCGTTTCCATCGTAGAGAACCGGGCAGGCACCAACTGCATTCAGAAGATCAGCTGCGCCGATACCGCTTTTTCCAGCTCCGAAAACCAGAACTTTTTTTCCTTTTAATTCCATAATTTATTTCCTCCTTAATGCCTTGCAATGGATGCCCCGGAATTCTCCCTTTTCAGGCAGCTTTTACAGGGCTAAAAGTCCGATCAGGCACATAATTGCAGTCACAATAGTAAACACTGCAACTACTCTGGCTTCTGACCATCCGCAAAGCTCAAAATGATGATGGATAGGCGCCATTTTGAAAATACGTTTGCCATGTGTTGCTTTGAAATAGGTTACCTGAATCATAACGGACAGTACCTCAACCAGATAGATCAGTCCCACGATCAGTATAAACAGAGGCATCTGCAGCATATAAGCCACACCTGCCACAAATCCACCAAGCGCCAGAGATCCTGTATCTCCCATGAACACACTTGCCGGGTATACATTGTAAAGTAAAAATCCCATCAGTCCGCCGATAACAGCACAGGTGACAGGCTCGATACCTGACTGGGTTCCAATGGATACAACCGTGAAAAATACGGCTACGATCAGGGTAACGCTGGTAGCAAGACCATCTACACCGTCAGTAAAGTTTACGCCATTTACAGTTCCGATCACTGCAAAGAACAGCACCGGTACAGCCAGCCAGCCAAGATTCAAATAATGTCCCCCCCAGAATGGAATACGCATGGTCAGGGACACATCTGTATACCGCAGCAGGTAGAAAGTAAAAATACCTGTTACCACTATCTGAAGCAGAAATTTCTGCCATGGAAGAAGTCCGTCAGATCTTCTAAGGACTACCTTCAGATAATCATCCAGAAAACCGATCAGTCCAAATCCCAGCGTCAGGAACAGAACCGGGATAATCTTGGGATAATCTTTTACATAAAACAATGAAGTAATAATCGTGGATATCAGAAAGATCACGCCGCCCATAGTCGGGGTTCCGGCCTTTTTCAGATGCGACTGTACGCCCTCTGTTCTCTCTGTCTGTCCCATTTTCAGCTTACGCAGAAAAGGAATAATAACAGGTCCTAATACTGCACTGATTGCGAAGGAAATCAGTACCGGGATCACAATATGAAATTCCATCCTCACACCTCTTTAATTCTTTCGTTTTTTTCGTTCCAGAGTCTGTTTAAAAAAGCATTCTGCAATCTCCCTCAAAGTGTGACACACATCTTGCAGAAACCATTTTCAAACACGCTCTAAACTTTTTAAAGCATCTTATAGTATAAAGCTTTTCCCCTTATTTATCAACCCATAGCTTGGTTTTTGCAAGATAATATCCCCACATTGTTTACTGCTTACTTCGTGACCGGTAACATACTTCTCCTTGCTCACAGCCTGACCGATCACCGAAGCTTATCTTTCTTTTTTCTGATTTAGAGCGTGTTTGAAAAAGGCTTTCTGCAAGATGTGCGTCACAATTTGTGGGAGATTTTGCCCGGATGAGGGCGCCGTAGCGAGCTACGGCAACCGAATTCGGGTGAAATCTCCCGCAAAGTGAGGCGTGCAGATTGCGGGAATGATTTTTCAAACACGCTCTAGCACCGCCTCAAAAATATTCTTTATCACAGGTGCCGCAATGGTTCCTCCGTAATACACGCCCTGCGGGTCATGTATAATGCAAAGCCCCAGGATCTGTGGATCTTCCGCAGGCATAAAGCCAAGAAAGGAGGAAATATACCGGTTGGCACTTCTTGGCAAAGTCTGGGAAGTAGCTGTCTTGCCCCCTACTGTGCATCCCTCAATCCGGGCATTTCTTCCGGAACCTTCTGATACTACTTTCTCCAGAATTCCTCTTACTGTCTCTGATGTTTTTTCCGAAATAATCCCCGTTTCCACCGGATATTCCAGTTTTCTTCCGCTGGTACCATCTGAGCTCAGAATGGATACTCCAAAATGAGGTGTGATCCGCCTCCCACCATTGAGCAGAGAACTGACTGTGGTCGCCAGCTGAATTGGCGTAATCTGAAAAGACTGGCCAAAAGCAACTGTTGCCAGCTCCACATTCCCCATATTTTCCATTTTATGCATAATCGTTCCAGCCTCTCCCGGCAGATCTACACCTGTCTTCTTTAAAAGTCCAAATTTCTTAAAATAATGATAATAGTTTTCCACTCCAAGTCTCAGACCCACTTCAATAAAAACCGGATTGCAGGAATTCTGGGCACCTTCCACAAAGCTCTGGGAACCGTGTCCTGTTCTCCTTGCACAGTGAATCCGCCTGTCATCCACCAGCTTATACCCGGGACAGAAAAATCTGTCATTTACGGAAACCACGCCAGCCTCCAGGCCTGCAGACATGGTAATGATCTTAAAGGTAGAACCGGGCTCATATGTATCGTTCAGGCAGGGATTTCTCCACATCTGGTTCAGAAGATCCTGTTTTTCCTGTTCATTCAGTTCTGAAGTGTCTATGTCCGTATTCAATGTAAAAGGATCGTTCAGATCAAATTCCGGCACATTAACACATACATAAATTTCTCCATTCTGAGGATTCATAAGAAGTATGGAAACACGCGCAGCCTGTTTTTCTTCCATTACTTTCAGGGCCGCCTGCTGAGCATACTGCTGCAGGTCCACATCCAGACTGATTTTCAGATTTTCCCCTGCCACCGGATCTTCCCTGCTTTCTCCGAGCTGGTCGATTTCCACGCCTCTGGCATCTGTTGTGGTCAGGATTTTTCCCGCCTGTCCTTTTAAAACTTCCTCATATTTCACTTCCAGGCCAATTATCCCCTGATTGTCACCGCCTGTAAATCCCAGAACCTTGGAAGCCAGAGATCCGTAAGGATAATACCGCTTATAATCCTCATCTACCTTCACACCATCCAGTTCATACCCACGTATCACATCTCCCACAGATTTTTCCACATTTGTCTTAATTCGTTCAATTGAAGATATTTTTTCAACTTTTTTACGCACTGTGTCAGTATCTATTCCCAACTCTTTTGACAAGACCTCAATAGCCTTCTGTGGTTCCTTGATCTGACTGTGAATAACGGAAATGGTACAAACAGTTTTATTATCTGCCAGAATCCTCCCTTTTGCATCCAGTATCTGTCCTCTTGCAGCCTTAATGACTCGTTCTCTTTCATGAAGTTCTTCTGCTTTCTGGTAATAATAATCCGACCGAACCCCCATCAGGTAAACAAGCCTTCCCACAAGTCCCAGAAGCATAAGTGCACATACAAGAAAAACCATCCATATTTTTTTCCTGTGAAAGGTCATTGTTTTTTTCATAAAAAATCTCCATCTGAAATCATCATAACTAATATATGATAATTTCAGATGGAGGTATGTGTTGTATTATGGTGAACAGTCTGTTTTTTTATTTTCTGCCAATACTATGCTCCCTATGGACAGTATTTCTAATCCAGTCCGGCTTCCTCGTTAGTCAGACCTTCACTTTCCATATTGTTATCCTCAATGGGATCCGTGTTATCTTCCGGAGGTCCCGGAACATTGGTATCAGAAACAGCCTCCGGCAGAGTTTCCCCGGCTGAACCAGTGTAGGAATCGCTGATTCCATCAAGGTTAGCAGATTTTATATACTCTCCGTTTGCATCGATCTGATAACTTCCATCGTTATTCAGCAGGTAACCATTTTTATCAATCCGATTGCCATCCCAGTCAATGAGATTGCCCTCTCCATCCACCAGATTTCCATTTTCATCAATCTGACTGTCAGATATGGTATTTACATGACCATTGAAGTTCTCCCAAAGCTCTGTCTCCGGAACAGTTCCGTCTGTAGACTGATCGGGCTGAATATTCATGTATGGCAGAAGCTCGGAAAGAATTGCCTGTGCCACATACTGTGGATAAATACTGCTGGCCTGATCCTCTACATTTGGCTCGTCAATTACCACATAGATCAGAACCTGCGGGTCATCAACCGGGGCAAATCCGATAAAGGAAACCACGTATTTACCGTTTCCACGGGGGAATTTCTCCGCAGTTCCTGTTTTACCGCCTGAGCTGTAACCCTGTACCTTTGACGTCATACTGGTACCCTGCTCTACACTGGCCTGCATATAGCTTCTGATATCAGCGGAAATGCTGGAAGAAATGGTCTGCTTCTGAAGAAGCGGGCTGATTGTCTTCACAGTTGCACCGCTGGCGTCTTTGACTTTTGTCACAAGATGTGGCTGATAATAGTAGCCGCCATTGATGACCGAACACATTGCATTGATTTCCTGGATCATAGTACAGCTGAATCCCTGACCAAATGCAGAACACGCAAGCTCTGTCTCATGCATGGTATCAACAGTATGCATAATACCATATCCCTCATTTGGAAGATCGATTCCTGTCCGGCTTCCGAAATTGAAAGTACTCTGTGCTTTCAGAAAATTCTCAACTCCCATCTTTGCACCAATCTGCATCATGGCATCGTTACAGGAGTTTGCGATTACTTCCGCAAGGGTTTCCATTCCGTGTCCGTAAATATTTGCACATTTGATGGTGGTCATATTTCCTGGCACACCAAAATTCTGGTAACCATCACAATAGAAGGTATCACTGGTAGATATTTTTCCCTGTTCCAGAGCAGCTGCCATAACAATGGGCTTCACAACAGAACCTGGTTCGTAAATGTCGGTTACACAAAAGTTATTCCACATGGCGCTTAGAGCATCCATGGTCTCACTGTCGTTCATAGCAGCAATCTCATCTGCTGAATATAAGGAAGACAGATTACGTGGATCATTAAGATCATATCGGTCGCCCCCATCCATGGCAAGGATTTCACCACTTGAAGGGTCTTCCACGATCACTCCTATATTTTTGGCACCAGTAGATTCCTTAAAGGCATTTACCCATTTTTCCACAATCTGCTGTGTTCCAAGATCAAGGCTAAGCTCCAGACTATTTCCATCAGAAGCTTCGATAATGGTTTGCTCCACATTGGAATCATCACTGAGATATCCATACTGTCGGCCATCGATTCCTGTCAGGCTGCTGTTGTAGTAGCCCTCAATTCCATAGTCCGCAGTATCTCTGGAAAAAGTAAATCCCAACGTATCACAAGCCAGCTCATTATATGGATAGACTCTCAAGTAATCTTCTTCAAACCATACACCCTGGATATTGTTTTTCTCCTGAATTTCTTCCCTGGTCATTTCCGTATCATCTGGTATGCTACAGTAATCCTCGAATGCTTTCTTATCATCCATGGAGACCTGCTTTTTCACAATCTGATACTGACTCTCCCTGGTCTTGTCAGAAGTAAGCCTGGTACGGAGTTCTCCTTCATCAAGGCCAAATATGGTAACCAGAGCATTCACCGTAGGATCCAGATAATCCTCATCTGCATTCACAGCTTTACAATCCAGTACAACATTATACACCTTGTTGCTCGTTGCCAGAATGTTGCCGTTTCGATCATAGATTGTCCCTCGTTTCGCTGGCATTGTACGATTCTGGTATTTTTGCTGAGCCTGACTCAGCACCTGTTTCTTATACTTGTCACCACTTTGAGAATTAATATAAGTGATAACTCCCAATAAAACGATTAAAGCTCCCAATACGCAAAAGAGCAGTATTGACAGCTTTTTTTTCATACTGTGATTTATTTTTTTTATAGGTTTTCTTTTTGGTTTTCTTCTCAGAGTAGTCAATCAAACACCTGCCTTCATTCCCATTACTTCCCGGTCACGTCCTGATACTGTCTTACGTAGCTGCCGCCTTCAGTCGCATAGGTTTCTGTCTGCTGGTTGCTTGGATATTTCATGCCCAGACGTCCGATGGCGATTTTCCGGATTCTTTCAAGGTCAACACTTGAAGTTACCTGGCTCTCATATGCATCGTTGTCTTCTTTCAGCTCGGCCAGTTGGGATTCGAGCGTGGCCAGCTGGCTTCTTTTACTGGTGCATTCTGTTTTCAGTTTCAGATAATTAATACTGCAAAACACAATAATGATACCAAGTGCTGCCAGAAATATGGCAAAATTACGGTTCATATTATTGGCTTTCGCACGGTTTCTCCTGGCTGCCTTACTAAGCGGCTTGTTCCCCCGGACCTGCTGCTCTGATGTGGTCAGCCCTGGCTTTGCCTTATTTTTACGAACAGAATGCTCTGGCTGACGGTACTCTCTCCGCTCAGGAACTTCCTGGACTTTTCGGACAGTGTTGCCATCAACATACACATTTTGTGGACGTCTTTTACCTGACACAGTATTTGTATGTCTGCCTGTCTCCGCCATTTTTTACCCTTCTTTTAAACTTTTTTTTCAAAAATTCTAAGCTTAGCACTCTTAGATCGCGGGTTTTCTTCCATTTCTTCATCACTTGGAAGAATTGGCTTCCTTGTGATAACTCTCCCCTTGGATTTCTTTCCGCACACACATACCGGAAAATCCGGTGGACAGGTACACGGGTTCTCATTTTTTCGAAAAATTGTTTTCACAATTCTGTCTTCCAATGAATGGAACGTAATAATGCAAAGCCTTCCGCCATCATCCAGAAGATCGATCATTCCGTCAAGTGAATCACGAAGAACATCCAGTTCCTTATTCAGTTCAATCCTGATTGCCTGGAACGTACGCTTAGCCGGATGACCTCCTGCTGCCTGTATCTTCATAGGTATGGATTCCCGGATGATCTGTGTAAGCTGGCCCGTTGTCATAATGGGGCTCTGCTGTCTTGCTGCTACTATGTGTTTCGCGATATTTTTCGCAAATTTATCTTCGCCGTAATCGCGGATAATGCGATACAGTTCTCTTTCTTCATAACCGTTAACAATGTCACTGGCAGTCTGTGTCTGTCTCTGATCCATGCGCATGTCAAGAGGTGCATCTACCCGATAGGTAAATCCACGTTCCTCATTGTCCAGCTGATAGGAGGATACTCCCAAATCCAGAACAATACCATCAACCTTGTGAATTCCCCTTGCGGCAAGCTCCTGTACCATGTAACAATAATTGCTGCGAATGATTGTCACCTGGTCAAAGGCGGCAAGCCGTTCACTCGCAGCAATTATCGCATCCTGGTCTTGATCTATACCAATAAATCTCCCCTTGGCAGAAAGTTTCCTGCATACCTCAATGGCATGTCCTGCGCCGCCCAAAGTGCCATCCACATAGATTCCATCCGGCTTAATATTAAGCCCGCCAACGGTCTCGTCCAGTAATACAGATTTGTGTTTAAATTCCATTTCCGTCTCCTGTTGGATTTCTCGCTTATTTTATGCTCAGATGACGATTCCCATGTTCTCCATGTCGGCAGCAATGCTGTCCATATCGTCATAATTGCAATTCTCGCTCCATTTCTCCTTGCTCCAGACTTCTACTCTGCTTAAGTTTCCAGCCAGAATAACATCTTTCTCCAGACCAGCGAACTCACGTAACGTCTGTGGTACGAGAATTCTCCCCTGCTTGTCCAGTTCACATGTTGTTGCGCCTGCAACAAAGAAGCGCGAAAAGGCTCTAGCGTCTTTATTTGTAAGTGGTAATGCACGGAGTTTCTCTTCAAAGGCTTCCCATTCATCCATAGGATAAATATAAAGACAACCATCAAGTCCTCTGGTAAGAACAAATTCCTCACCTAAAGGTTCCCGAAATTTCGCCGGGATGATCAAACGCCCCTTCGCGTCGATTGTGTGATTGTACTCGCCCATGAACATAAAAACTCACCTACTCTCGTGAAATACGAGTCTCCCCCTCGTATCTCATGACGGGAAACAAATGGAAGTTCTGCCACTTCGTCCCCATTTGTCACCACTTTTCTCCACTTCCTACCACTTATGAACCCATTCTAACCCATTTGCCCCTAAATTACAAGTGGGAAATTATGAAATCTATTACATAATTCTGTTACAAAGTCCTTACAAACAGTGAAAATGCAGTCAAAAAATTTTTTTATACAAATAAATTCTGCCCTGCAAGACTTTTTATATTGCCGGAAATTCCAGCGAAATTACCTATTACACACAAAAAAACGCCACTTCAGTGGGATTCGCTCCCACCAAAATGACGTTTTGTTTAGTCCAGATTCAGGTATCTGACAATCATATGATCAATCTTTCTGCTCATGGGCAGGTTTTTTCGCAAATCTGCGCGGCTGGCTATACAACCATTCATCCTCTTCTGAAGCTGCCGGATTTTTCGCAGCAACAGTTTCTTCTTCAGAAATCCCGGTATTTTCTTCCACATGATTTTCTGTACCGGAAGCTTCTGGCAAAGCTTCCTCCTCAGAAATTTCTTCTGTATCTTTTTCTGAGTCCTCCTCATAGGAATCCTCACCAGCTGAGATTTCCTCTTCCACGATTTTCTCTGTGTTCTTTTCATCCTGAGGATTTTCGTCCAGATGTCCTTCTTCCACAGACAAAGTTTCTTCTGATTCTTCGGAATCATGTTCATAAGCTGATGCAGTTCCGTTATAGACTTCCGGAACACCTGCGGCATCTCCATCTGCAAAAGCTCTCTCCAATCTGAGCCGGTCTCTGTATTCTTCTGCTTCAGCTTCTCTGGCTGCTCTTTCCTGCGCTTCATAGTCCTGTTCTCTCCTGCGTCTGCGCCTTGCCGCCCTCTTTTTCGCCATGGTTTCTTCCACAACTGCAATCATAGCACAGATTACAAACAGTGCTGCTGAGATCAGCTGGGAAATTCCAACAGAAGTTCCCGGAATCATAAGCTTGTCTGTTCGAAGAAGTTCTATGCAAAATCGTCCGAGACCATATCCGGCCAGATATTTCAGAAATACTTCTCCGTGGAAATGTTTTTTGCGCTTCCACACAAGCATCAGGAGAAACAAAAGCAGACACCAAAGACTCTCGTATAAGAAAACCGGATGTACCTGAATATAAGAAGTCCCACCTATTGTCTCCAGGTTTTCCCTCATTGCAGATGTCACTTCGCTGGAACGCACAGCAGATAAAGGGAGCTGCATTGCAAATATGCTGTTGGTATACTCACCGAAAGATTCCCTGTTAAAGAAATCTCCCCACCTTCCTATTATCTGCGCAATAACGATTCCCATGCTGGCAGTATCTGCCATCTGCATAAAAGATTTTCTGCGCACGCCGCAGTAAATGGCTGTTCCCAGCATTCCTCCAAACAGACCGCCGTAGAATGTAAGTCCGCCATTTCTCACATTAAAGATCTCAATAATATTGCCCTTATAAAGATTCCAGGAACATAAAACATAAAGCATTCTGGAGCCGACCACACCTAGAAGCAGGGATATGATCATCATTTCCAGATAATCGTCTTTATTCTCGCCGCAACGCTTCGCTTCCAGAATCACAAATCCCATTCCCAGAAGCATTCCAAGGGCTATTACAAGGCCAAAAAATGTAATCTCAAATCCAAATATTTGAATGGATTTCCCCACATAACCCAGGTTTATTCCCAGATTCGGAAACTGAATTGACATTTATGCTATCCCTCTGTTTCTATTACTTATCAGACATTGAAACGGAATAAGATCACATCGCCATCCTGTACTACGTAATCCTTACCTTCCATTCTTACAAGACCTTTTTCTCTTGCGCCTGCATAGGAGCCACAGTCAAGAAGATCCTGATAGTTTACCACCTCAGCTTTAATGAATCCACGCTCGAAATCAGAATGAATCTTACCTGCTGCCTGCGGAGCCTTGGTTCCAATCTTGATGGTCCATGCTCTGGTCTCATCTTCTCCTGAGGTCAGGAAGCTCATAAGTCCAAGAAGATGATAACTTGCCTTAACCAGCTTCTCAAGTCCTGATTCCTTAAGTCCAAGATCCTCCAGGAACATTTTTCTTTCATCCTCATCCAGCTCGGAAATTTCTTCCTCGATCTGGGCACAGATTACGAAAATCTCACTGTTCTGCTCTGCAGCATATTTTCTTACAGCCTGTACATGCGCATTGTCAGCACCATCATTTGCAAGATCGTCTTCTGCAACATTTGCAGCGTAAATAACCGGTTTCTGAGTGAGCAGATTGTAAGTTCCCATCCATGCTTCCTCATCCTCATTCTCCAGTTCCATAGTGATGGCCATCTTGCCGTCTTCCAGCCACTTCTTGATCTTCTGAAGGAAATCAAGCTCTTTAGCAGCTTCTTTGTCCATGCGGGCAGTCTTGGTAACCTTTGCAATTCTTCTCTCCAGGATTTCAAGATCAGAGAAAATGAGCTCCAGGTTGATAGTCTCAATATCACGGATCGGGTCGATGCTTCCATCTACGTGAATTACATTGGTATCCTCAAAACAGCGTACTACATGAACGATTGCATCAACTTCACGGATATTTGCAAGGAACTGGTTTCCAAGACCTTCTCCCTTAGAAGCGCCCTTTACAAGTCCTGCAATGTCAACAAATTCTATAACGGCCGGTGTCACTTTCTTGGAATGATAAAAATCACCAAGCAGTGCAAGTCTTTCATCCGGCACAGTAACAACTCCCACATTCGGGTCAATGGTACAGAATGGATAGTTCGCAGATTCTGCACCAGCCTTTGTCAGGGAATTAAAAAGTGTACTTTTTCCTACATTTGGAAGTCCAACGATACCTAATTTCATTTTATCCTATTTCTCCTTATTTTTAGGGGCGTTTGACATTTCTTTACGCCATTCTTTTGTTATTATACCACAAACAATAAAAATATGATATATTTCCGGCCCCATATTGTCTTCTCTATACATCTTTTTATTTTAGCATACCCAACTCTTTCCATCAAGACAAAAGCTCTGGACAATCTGATAAATTTGAAAAAACACCTCATATTTCCAATTGAATATGAAGTGTTTCTCTTTTGTAATACATCATTTATTTCAAATCTCTGGACATGATCATAAGAAGACTGCCTTTTTCGTAGAGTACCTTGGCCTTTTCTTCCTGGATCTCGTTGCTAACGGTGCGGCCACAGTTATCTGTAGTAAGGCGGTAATGATCCAATGGGTATTTAAACCCCTTCAAAGTAAGACCTTCAACCGTTTCACCGGCTGCGAAAAAAGAAACATATTTTCCAAATTGACTGTCTTTTCGAATAATATAGCCATTTTCCACAAGACAAATGTAATTCTGAGCATCTGCCAGGATCACATTGACACCCTTTTGTCTGCCATATCCCAAAAGTCCCATGTTTCCAATAAAATGATCCAGTCTTCCACCAGTTGCGCCAAGAATAAGAATATTCTTTGCCCCTCTTCTTATTGCCAGATTTAAAGTAGACTGGGTATCTGTATCATCCTTTTCAGGATTCAGTCTGACAATTTCTGTATGGTCAAGACTCTCCAGATATGCCTTTCCAGCACCTGATAAACTGTCAAAATCACCGTCCACAATATCCGGGACAAGACCTGTTTCCAGAAAGAAATCCAGTCCTCTGTCAGCCGCCAGCAAAAGCAGCTTCTTTCCTTTTCGCTCTTCTTCTATTTTTCTTATAAAATCGAGGGCAAAATCTTTCTGGATCATGCCCCCGCTTACGATTACTGTATCTATCATTCTATCTCTCACTCAATCCTGTCACCAATCTCTTCGATCTGTTTCTGAATATGGCGGACATTCTGGGCAATATCACCGCCGAATACCCAGGATCCGGCAACAAAGATATTGGCACCAGCTTTCATAACAGTCTCTATGGTACCTTCATTGATCCCACCGTCAACCTCAATATCCACATTCAGATTCTCTTTGTCGATCAGTTCTCTCAGTTCCTGAATCTTCTCTGTACACTCGTCCATATATTTCTGTCCGCCAAAGCCAGGCTGAACAGTCATTACCAAAACCATATCCACATCCTCAAGCATATGGCTGATATCATTTACCGGAGTTGCAGGCTTGATGGAAACACCAACTTTCACTCCTGCATCCTTGATACGCTCTATAGTACGTTCCAGATCCTCACATGCCTCAGCATGAACGGTGATGGAATCCGCACCACAATTTACAAAATCCTGAATGTATCTTTCCGGCTCTGTCACCATAAGATGAACATCAAAAAACATCTTGGATTCTTTACGGATGGATTTGATCACCGGCATACCAAAGGAAATGCTCGGTACAAAATCTCCATCCATAACATCAATATGGAGCCATTCAACTCCTTCGTTTTCAAGAATTTTAATCTGTTCGCCCAGACGGTTAAAATCCGCTGATAAAATGGAAGGGCATAGCTGATACATAGTTTTAGTATCTCCTTTTCTCTTTTAATTCCTCATATAAAGCCAGATAGTTGTCATACCGCTGCTGACTAATTTTACCTTCAGACAGAGCTTTCTTCACTGCACAGCCCGGTTCATGAATGTGCATACACCCCTGAAACCGGCATTGCGGCTCATACATTACAAATTCCGGGAAGTAATCCCGAAGCTCCTCTTCCTTCATATCGGTAAGATACAAAGAAGAAAATCCCGGAGTATCCACCAGGAAAGTATTCTTCTCCACCGGGATTACCTGGGAATGTCTGGTGGTATGCTTGCCGCGCTTCAGTTTTTTGCTGATCTCACCAGTCTCCATCTGCACTTCACCCTGCATACAGTTGGTAATGGAAGATTTCCCCACACCGGAAGGTCCTGCAACTACTGTTGTTTTTCCCTTCAGTATCTCATGGATCTCGTCCATTCCCTCTCCCTCATAGGTACTGGAAAGCACTACACGATATCCACATCCAGTGTAGATTTCGTAAAGCTTTTCCATTTCTTCCTTCTCTCCCACATCTTTCTTATTGAAGCAGATAACTGCAGGAATTTCCTGCTGCTTCATCATGATCAAAAAGCGGTCCAGAAGAAGGAAATTAGGCTTTGGATTCTCCATGGCAAAAATCAAAAATGCCTGATCTACATTGGCAACAGCAGGACGGATAAGCGAATTGCGGCGGGGAAGAATGGAAGTTACACTGCCTTCCTTCTCCTCCTCGTTCAAAACGGTAATCTCCACATTATCACCTACCAGAGGCTTGAAATTATCCTTTCGAAAAATTCCTTTTGCCTTACATTCGTAAATATTGCCGTCTTCCGCATAGATATAATAGAAACCTGCAATTCCTTTAATGATCTTTCCCTGCATGGATTACTCAACCTTCTCAAAAGTAAGAGGATAATGGCCAAGTTCCTGATAGCTTCCATCAGATTGCTGCTCAGACAGATATAAAGTACCCTCAGCAACTCCTGGTGCACCTGTAATATCCAGCTGATATGGGAAAGTAAGCTGCTGTCCTTCTACCACAGAGCTTGCTTTTGGATCGCCGCCTACATTCTGAACAAGCTCCAGTCTGATCAGACCTCCGTTATATCCGGTAGGCGTATTCAGTCTCTGTGTGCATTTCCATACTTCGCCATTTGCTACTGCTGCAGCAGTATCAGAAGAACTCTGATCCTCAGTATTCTGTGAAGAAGTATCCTGACTTCCACTGCTTACAGTAAGAGTGATCGTATCGTTATCCGGATCTGCATATACCGGGTTGTCATCTGTATATCCTACTGGATCCTGAGAGATAACAGTTCCCTCTGCAACGTCTGTGCTCATCTGCATTTCCACATTAATATTAATGAATTTGCCAAGCTTGGCAATCGCATCATTCTTCGCCATTCCGGTTACATCTGGCACCTGTACACTGTCACCATAATTAATACCACGGCTGATGGTAAGAGTAACTGTGTCGCCTGCCTTAACAGTAGTTCCTGCAGCGGGCTCAGTATCAAGGACACATCCAATGTCTACCATAGAAGACTGGCTTTCATCCGGGTAAATCTTGTTAATCTGAACCGTTAATCCCTGACTTTCCAGAGTTTCCTGGGCAGAAGCACCGTTCTGGCCAAACATATCGGTAAGAGTGATGGATTCAGAACCTTTACTTAAATAATAATTTACAGTTGAATTCTTTGCTACCTTTGTTCCCACCACAGGATCCTGTGAAGAAATCTTGCCTTTTTCCTGTGTGGAAGCTTCCTCACCTTTGTAGCTCATTCCAATGTTTACAGAAGCACAAAGTTCCTGCGCCTCAGTCTCTGTTTTGCCCATAAGGTCCGGTACTGATACCATATCATCATCTGCATCTGCTGCCTGAGTAACCTGAGCCTGCTGCTCCTGCTGACCGGAAGACTCCGCTTTACCGCCTATCAGTCCTGCAGCCTTTCCCACTACAAGAATCACTGCGATCAGAACTGCGGCACCTATGATCAGAGCAATAATACTTCCAGCTACACTGACGCCTCTTTTCTGCTTTTTGATACGTCTTTCTCTCTCTTCCCGCTCTCTGCTTCGTTCACGATCCCGGTTCTTTCTGGAGCCTTTCGAGCTCTCTTCCTTATCATCATACTCGAAATCGTCATCATCATCGTAGTTTGTCTCATTCAGTTCTTTTTCCAGAGTTTCTATATCCGGCTTAAGAGTCTGCTTCGGAGTATGCTTGATCTCTCCAAGCTCTTCATCAGAAATTACCACCGTCTTAGCATCTGTATCTACAGATGTAAGCTTCACAAAATCTCCCTGCGGGTCAATAAGAGAATGCTTCAGATCCTCGATCACATCCTCCATCTTATTATATCTGCGATCCACACTCTTCTGGGTACATTTCATAATGATCTGTTCCAGACTGTACGGCAGATCCGGGGAATAAACACTTGGCGGTACCATCTCTTCCTGAAGATGTTTGATTGCAATGGCAACGGTAGTATCTCCGTCAAAAGGAACACGTCCTGTTACCATCTCATATAAGGTGATACCAAGTGAGTAGATATCACTCTTCTCATCGCTGTAACCGCCTCGTACCTGCTCCGGTGAGCTGTAATGTACAGACCCCATAACATTAGAGCTGATGGTATTAGAAGAAGCAGCTCTTGCAATTCCAAAGTCTGTTACCTTTACTTTGCCGTCTGTGGAAATAATAATATTCTGAGGCTTCACATCACGATGTACAATGCCGTGGCTGTGTGCTGCCTCAAGTCCCATAGATACCTGAATGGCAATACTGGTAGCTTCCTTTACCGAAAGCTTGCCTTTCTTGGAAATATACTCCTTAAGAGTGATTCCCTCGATCAGCTCCATTACGATATAATAAACACCCTCATCATCGCCTACATCAAATACATTTACTATGTTTGGATGCGTAAGACCTGCTGCTGCCTGCGCTTCACTTCTGAATTTCTTTACAAAAGTTGCATCTTCCCTGAATTCCGGCTTCAGAACCTTAACTGCCACAAAACGGTTTAGTTTATGGTCCATTGCCTTATATACGTCCGCCATTCCGCCGGTACCGATTTTACTTACAATTTCATAGCGTTCTGCTATAATCATACCTGTCTTTAACATGTTTCCACCTCATTCGTGAATGGTTCTATCAATATGATTGCAATGTTATCCTTGCCGCCGTTGTTGTTGGCTTCCTGAATAAGAGTATTTCCTTTCCAGGTGATATCCTCATCAGAATTCAATATGATTTCTTCCATTTTTTTGTCTTCCACCATATTGCTGAGACCATCGGAACACATCAGGATCGTACTTCCCGGTTCCAGACGCATATCAAAGAAATCCACGTCTACAGTTTTTTCTGCTCCCAGAGCTCTGGTGATAATGTTTTTATCCGGATGATTTCTTGCCTCCTCAGCAGTGATTTCACCCATTCTTACCATTTCCTGAACCAGTGAATGATCCCTGGTAATCTGCCTCAGCTGTTTATCCACCACATATAGTCTGCTGTCTCCCACATTGGCAACATAAGCATACTGGCCTACAATGGTGGCTACTACCATGGTAGTTCCCATTCCACGAAGTTTCTCATCCTTCTGCGCCTGTTCTATAATTTCTGTGTTCGCAGTCTCAATGGCATGACGGATTACCTTTACAGGATTATAATCCGTATCCTCCCTGATTTCATCTACCAGTATCCTGACCGCATGAGAGGAAGCATAATCACCTGCATTGTGCCCTCCCATTCCATCAGCAACAGCAAAGAGGTTCGGGAGATTTCCAACTGTGTCCTGGGAAGCGAACACATAATCCTGGTTCATCTTCCGCTTCATTCCTATATTCGTAGCTGAATATACCCTCATGTCACTTCTCGCTTTCTGTCCTTTTCGTACTGTTGTTCAACATAGCAACACCAGTTTTTCGTTACTGCGGATCGTAACTTTTTTCCATATAACTTTTTCGTAATTGTCCACAGGCACCGTCTATGTCACTGCCCATTTCCCTTCTAATAGTAACATTAATTCCGCATTTTTCAAGTTTTATTTTAAAATTCTCTACAGCCTGATGCGTAGAACGCCTGTAAGAACGCTCCTTAATAGGGTTTACCGGGATTAGATTTACATGACAATTAATATCATGGATTCTGCTGCTCAGCTCTCTTGCATCTTCGTCACTGTCATTAACACCAGCCACAAGACTGTATTCAAAAGTAATTCTCCTGCCGGTCTCCTGAAAATAATTGCGGCATGCATCCAGGACTTCGTCCATACTGTACCGCTGTGCAATAGGCATAAGTTCCTGTCTTTTTTCATCATTTGGTGCATGCAAGGACAAGGCAAGGGTAATCTGCAGTTTTTCCTTTGCAAGCTCATAAATTTTCGGAACAATTCCGCAGGTCGATACGGTGATATTCCTCTGGCTGATGTTAAGGCCATCTTCGTCGGAAAGCAGATGTACAAAACGTACAATATTATCATAATTATCCATAGGTTCGCCGGTTCCCATTACTACTACATTAGATACCCGCTCTCCCGTTATGCTCTGGATCCTGTAAATCTGATCCAGCATTTCCGAAGGAAGAAGGTTTCTTGTCCAGCCTCCAATAGTGGAAGCACAAAAACGGCATCCCATTTTACAGCCTACCTGTGATGAAATACATACGGAATTTCCATGCTTATAACGCATAAGAACACTCTCGATCACATTTCCATCAGAAAGGCGGAACAGATATTTTCTTGTGCCGTCAATGGCAGAAATCTGTTCATCCACCATTTCCAATGCCGCTATGGGATAGTCTTTCAGTTTTTCTTTTAATTTTCCTGGTATGTTTCCCATCTCATCATAAGAGGTTACCAGATGTTCATGTAACCAGCTGTAGATCTGCTTTGCCCGAAAAGGTTTCTCCCCCAGTTCGGTCATCAGATTTTTCAGTTCGTCTTTCGTCATCGACTTAATGTCTGTCATATTTATATCCCTATTTTCTTCTGAATTTCGCAATAAAGAAACCGTCTGTCTTATGTACTCCCGGGAGCAGCTGCAGATATCCAAGTGCAGTCGTCTCTGAGTGCAGCTCCTCTGGAAGATAAGGATCCAGACTCTCCAGCTTAAATGGATAATTATTCAAGAACCACATCATGTTCTCTTCGTTTTCTTCTTTTGCAATGGTACAGGTACTGAAGATCAACTCTCCTCTTGGCTTCACATAGTTTGCTGCGCGATCCAGAATGGTTCTCTGCAGAATCACTATTTCATCCTGTTTCTGTGGCGTAACACGGTATTTGATCTCCGGCTTCTTGCCGATCACTCCATACCCGGAACAAGGTACATCTGCAATTACAACATCTGCAAGCAGTTCTGAATCCTGATCAAAAATAGTAGCATCCTGCACTCTTGCCTGTACATTAATAGAATTGGTACGCTGGATGTTTTCCTCGATCAGATTGACTTTATACTGGCTTACATCTCTTGCATCTACCGTTCCATATCCCTCCATCTTGTCTCCCATATGAAGACTCTTTCCACCTGGCGCAGCACACACGTCAATAACGTAATCGCCCTTCTTCGGATCTGCAACCTCCGCAACCAGCATGGAACTTACATCCTGCACGACGATTTTACCCTTGATAAAAGCATCCAGTGCAAGAATATGGTTAAATTCAGAAATGCTGTATGCATAAGGCAGATATGGAGCAGGCGCTACATGAACGCCCTGACTTTCCAGACTTTTTACAATCTCTTCCTTGGAATTCAGATAAGTCCGGCATCTGATGGTAAGAGGATGTTCCGTAAGAAAATCTGCCAGTATCTTCTCTGTTATTTCTTCTCCATAGGCTTCCAGCCACCTGGTTACCAGCACCTCTGGCATGGAATACTTTACAGAAAGATATTTCAGCAGATCATCTTCTTTTTGAGGAAACCGGACCTGATCCATTTCCCGGGCTATGGTACGAAGAACACCGTTTACAAAAGGCTTCAGATTATAAAAGCCTTTTCTTTGCGCCAGCTTCACAGCCTCATTGCACACTGCACTGTCTGGCACACTATCCATGTATTTCAGCTGATATACTGCACTTCTTAAAATTTCCCGGATTGCAGGCTTCATCTTATCAACTGTCACCTTGGAAAAAGAATTGATAATGTAATCAATCTGAATCCGGTATTCCAGCGTTCCTTCACAGACACGGGTAATAAATGCCCGGTCCTGTTTGGGAAGGAACTGATATTTGGAAAGGGCATTCCGAATTGCCACATGGCTGTGCTCGCCCTCTTCGATTTCAAGTAAAATTTCCAGGATCATCTCCCTGGAATTGATTCCGTTAATCATCCCGTCTTCTACCTCCGGAAAGTATGATCAGTCTCAGAAGCTGTAAAATGGAAGAAGCAAGAGCTGCTACATAAGTAAGGGCTGCCGCTGTAAGAACCTTCTTCGCACCTTTGTTTTCCTCACAGCTTAAAATCCCTGTGCTTTCCAGCATTTTTAAAGCCCTTGAGGAAGCATTGAATTCTACCGGAAGTGTTACAAGCTGAAACAGTACCGCCAGTGAAAACAGCACAATTCCTGCAGTTGTAAGTGCCGGTATGGAAAGGATCAGTCCCAGAAGAAAAATCGGCCAGGAAAGGGAAGATCCGATATTTGCCACTGGAACAATAGCTGAACGGATATTCAGCGGTGCATAATTTATATTGTGCTGAATGGCATGACCACACTCATGGGCAGCGACACATACAGCTGCCACAGAAGTTCTTCCATATACGTCCTGTGAAAGTGCCAGCCTCTTTGTTCTCGGATCATAATGATCTGTAAGGCTACCGGAAATTGGGACAATCGTTACATCATAAATTCCGGCTGCATTTAAAATCCTCTGGGCAGTCTGAGCTCCTGTAAGACCGGAATGGCTGCGCACCTGCTGATAGCGTGCAAAAGTGCTTTTCATCTTTCCAGATGCAGCCAGTGCCAGCACCATTCCAATGATCAGCAATACATAAGTAGGATCAACATAAAATCCATAAGGATATCCATATCCGTACATAAGATCACTCCTTTTTATCTGTGAATCTGCTTCCGGTTTCTATATGACATCCACGAAGGAATGCATCCGCATCCATTCTCTTTTTTCCTTCTAACTGTACCTGTGAAAGTACCAGAACATCCTCACCACAAGCCACGTAAATTCCTTTTTTGTCTGTTTTTACTACTGTTCCAGGTTCTGACTTTTCTGCGCCAGTTTCTTCACTTTTTACTACAAAGCTTTCCCATACCTTCAAAGTTTTTCCATTCCAGAAGGTAAATGCGCTTGGCCACGGATTTAAACCTCGCACCAGTCTTTCCAGTTCCTCGGCTGATTTCCCGAAATTGATCAATCCCATCTGTTTGGTGATCATACCGGCATATGGAGTAGGGCTTTCCTCCGGCTGTTTCTCGTAAACAGCTGTGCCATCAAAAATGTGAGGCAATGTCTCAACAAGAAGCTTCGCTCCTGCTTCTGCAAGCTTATCAAACAGAGTTCCGCCCGTCTCATCTTTTGCAATCGGCACTACGATCTTTGAGATCATATCTCCTGTATCAAGACCTGTTCCCATTCTCATGATCGTAACCCCTGACTCCTTTTCCCCATCAATAACTGCCTGCTGAATAGGAGCTGCACCGCGGTATTTCGGAAGCAGGGATGCATGGATGTTAATACATCCGTATTTCGGAAGCTCCAGAATGCTTTTGGGAATGATCTGTCCAAAAGCAGCTACCACAATAATATCGGGTTCCAGTTTCTCCAGAACCTGTAAAAATTCCGGATCGCGTACCTTCACAGGCTGGTAAACCGGGAACCCATGTTTCAATGCCTCTTCTTTTACAGGAGTGGGAAGCATGGTCTTTCCCCTTCCCTTCGGCTTATCCGGCTGGGTCACAACACCAGCCACCTCATAGCCTGCTTCAGCCAGTGCATGAAGGGGATTGACTGCAAAATCCGGCGTTCCCATATAAACAATTTTCATTTATTCCTCTTCCTCCTCATTGTCATAACTTACATGATGTAATTCACCTTCAACCAGACGTGTGTACATTTTTCCGTCGAGATGATCCAGCTCATGACAAAATGCACGGGCAAGTAGTCCTTCTCCTTCATATATCTGCTCATTCATATCCATATCAAGAGCTTTTACCTTCACATAATTGGGACGGGTAACCTGACCGGACATTCCCGGAACACTTAAACATCCTTCCTCGCCAGTCTGCTCACCGGATGTCATAAGAATTTCCGGATTGATAAGAATAATTGGACCATCTCCAATATCGATCACTACGATTCTCTTTAATATACCCACCTGGGGAGCTGCAAGACCAACACCGCATGCGTCATACATGGTTTCCAGCATGTCTCCTACCAGATCCTTTGTACGTTTGTCGATTTTCTCTACTGGTCTGCAGATTTTTTCTAAAACGGAATCTCCCTCTGTTCTGATTGTTCTAAGTGCCATCTTTGTGTTATCTCCTTTATCTTTGAATTTGGAAATACCCGTTGTTCCAAAGCCCTGCATCTTAACGCAGCCCTTTATTTCCGGTATTTCGCCTTATGAAAAATCAAATTGTATGTTAACTTTTCTGAAGCCGGAATTGATTTCTATATATTCCTCCAGCCTGTCCTTTATCCGGACAAGCAGATCATAATTCTCATGTTTCAGATAAAGTACTCTTCTGTATACATCCTTTACTTTCCCTACAGACGCAGGAGCGGGACCGATCACATGAAGATCTTTTCCCGCATATATTTTTCCTGTAAACAGGCCAAGATAGTGCATGGCTGTCTCAAGAAGCTTCTCATCCTCCGAAGAACCAAGCACTGCCATCATATGGGCAGCCGGAGGATAATCCATAAGAAGACGGTATCCCATCTCTTCCTGATAAAATTCTTCGTAATCCTGCTTTGCAGCTGTCTGAATGCTGTAATGATCCGGACTATAAGTCTGGATCAGGGCATGACCTTCTTTCTTTCCTCTTCCTGCTCGTCCCACAGCCTGGGTAAGAAGCTGAAAAGTTCGTTCACCACTGCGATAATCATCAGCATTCAGGGATAAGTCTGCAGCAAGAATCCCCACAAGAGTAACATCCGGGAAATCATGTCCCTTGACGATCATCTGGGTTCCAATCAAAATATCGGCCTCATGCCTGGAAAAAGCAGCCAGGATTTTTTCATAGCTTCCCTTAGCTCTTGTAGTGTCGTAATCCATTCGAAGAACTCTTGCCTCTGGAAATTCTTTTTCTACCACCTGCTGGATCTGCTGGGTTCCCGCTTTAAAACCGCCTATATATGGGGAAGAACAGACTGGACATTTGTCCGGTTTCACAGTTTCATAACCACAGTAATGACAGATCAGCTTTCTGCCATTATGCTCACTTAGGGAAACATCACAGTGAGGACATTTCATTACATGGCCGCAGGAACGGCATGAAACAAACCCTGCGTAGCCACGGCGGTTGAGAAACAGCATGGCCTGCTCCCCTTTTTTCAGGCACTGGCTCAGGTCTTCTCTCAGTTCCAGACTGAGGGCAAGGCGGTTTCCTTTTTTTAGTTGTTCCCTCATGTCAATAATTGATACCCTGGGAAGAGGTCTTTCTTCAAATCTGGCTTCCAGCTTTACAAGGACATATTCTCCTTCTTTCGCCCTGTAATAAGCTTCCATAGATGGAGTTGCAGAACCAAGAATTACTCTTGCGCCTTCCAGCTTTGCTCTGTGGATAGCCGTTTCCCGGGCGTGATACCTTGGACTGTTTTCACTTTTATAAGAAGATTCATGCTCCTCATCAATAATGATCAACCTCAGTCTTCCAAATGGAGTAAAAAGTGCTGAACGGGGGCCCACCATAACCTGCAATTCTCCCTGTTTGGCTCTTTTAAACTGATCATAACGCTCTCCCTGGGAAAGTCTGGAGTTAATTACCGACACCTTATCACCAAAACGACCATAAAATCGCCGTACAGTCTGATAAGTCAGCGCAATTTCCGGAATCAGCACGATTGCCTGACCGCCTTCCTTTATCACCTTATCGATCAGCTCCATATATACTTCCGTTTTTCCACTGCCGGTAACTCCGTGAAGAAGAACCGGTCTCGGATCCGGGTGTTCCCATTCTGATAAGATCTGATCTACAGCCATTTGCTGGGATATACTTAATACTGCTGGTGCCACATGCGGAATATTCTCTGCATCTGCAATTGCATTTCTGTACACTTCATCCGACTCCACAGAAGCAATTCCCTGTTCTTCAAAATATCTCAGGACAGAAGCCGTAGTACCAAGCTCCTTTGAAGCCCAGGCAGTCTCGATTTTCCCATTTTCATTCTGCAAAAGTGCTTCCAGAAGGCGAATACGCGCTTTAAATCTGGTCATGCCAAGCTCTTCCAGAAGCTTTTCCCCATCTTCTCTGGAAATCAGAAGGGTTATCCACCTTTTTTCCTGGGCTTTCATCTTTTTCTGAATAGGAAGAACTGTTTTCAGAGCCTGGATCATGGTAGAGCCATAATTTTCTTTCATCCACCCTGCCAGCGCGATCAGCCTGGATTCTGTGGTTTCCTGATCATTTTCAATACCGACAACAGACTTAAGCTGGATTCCCTTTACCTTAGGCTCATCAGAAATCCCCACTACATATCCCTTGCGCACATGATTTCCTCTTCCAAATGGAATGGAAACCACCATTCCCACCTGTATCTCGTCCTTCAGTTTCTCCGGAACCAGATATTGAAAGCTTTTATCCAGCTTCTCATGGGAAATGTCTACAATAATATCTGCATATGTCATGTTTTACTTTCCAGCAAGAATATCAGCGATCAACACACGCTCATCCATAGGATATTTTTTGCCTTTGATTTCCTGGTAATCTTCATGACCTTTACCAGCCAGCACAACAATATCCCCTGGTTCTCCGTGATGGATGGCATAAGCGATTGCTTCCTTGCGGTCTGGAATCTCCACATATTTACCTTCTGTCTTCGCCATGCCAACCTTGATGTCATCAATAATAGCCTGAGGCTCCTCATCTCGCGGATTATCAGAAGTAATGATGGTCAGATCTGCCAGACGACCGGAAACTTCTCCCATCTCATAACGGCGAAGCCTAGAACGATTTCCGCCACAACCAAACAGGCAGACCAGTCTGTGTGGATGATACTCACGCAATGTAGTAAGAAGACTTTCCAAAGCCATTGCATTATGTGCATAATCAATCATCAGAGTAAATTCATCAGATACTTTCACCATCTCAATACGGCCTTTTACTTTTGCTACCTTCAGAGCCTTCAGGATATTTTCCTGGGAAACCTTAAAATGACGGCAGATTGCAATAGCGGTAAGAGAGTTGTAAATACTGAATTTACCTGGGATGTCGATTTCAACAGGAAAATCCATAAGTCCTTTCAACTGATAGGAAATTCCAAGATAACCTTTTCCGCCAATCAGTCTAGCATCCTCAGCGCGAAGGTCTGCTTCTTTTGAAAAGCCATAAGTTTCCAGAGTACAGGTATGTCCCTCTACAATTCTGTCAAAATGCTCATCATCACGGTTTACAATTCCTACGCGGCACTGCTTGAGAAGCATAGCTTTACAAGACAGATAATGGTCGAAGTCCTTGTGCTCGTTTGGACCAATATGATCTGGTTCAATATTTGTAAAAATTCCAAAATCAAACACAAATCCCTGAGTACGATGCAGCATCAGCCCCTGTGAGGAAACTTCCATAACCACACAATCACAGCCAGCTTCCACCATTTCGTGAAAATACTCCTGAACTACATAGGATTCTGGTGTGGTATTAGAAGCAGGTATTATCTTATTTCCGATAATTGCCTCAATAGTACCGATCAGACCAACCTTGTATCCGGCATTTTCCAGAATGGATTTTACCATATAGGTAGTAGTGGTTTTTCCCTTGGTTCCGGTAATTCCGATTGTTTTCAGCTTCTCTGCCGGATGTCCAAACCAGGCCGCTGAAATAAATGCCATAGCATATCTGGTGTCTGTCACCTGGATAACCGTAACATCTGACGGTGCAGAAACCTCCTCTTCTACTATCAGAACTTTAGCCCCTTTTGCTGTTACATCCGGGATAAATTTATGTCCATCTACAACAGCACCTCTGATACAGATAAACAGAGAGCCGTCTGTTACCTTTCTGGAATCATAAACAACACCAGTGACTTCCTGCTCTGTGCTCCCCTGCACGCAGGTGTATTCTAACTTCTCTAATAAGGATGATAATTTCATAATATATGCCTCCCTATATTGACGTTGCTTTAAAATCACGCCAGAGCTTATTTGAAAAAGACTTTCAGCAAGATGTGCGTCACAATTTGCGGGAATGATTTTTCAAACACGCTCTAATCTGGTGACATCATACAGCAACGCATACTCTTTTATAGAATATCACACACAGAATTTGTTTTCAATCTTTCCTGTTAAAAAAGCAGTAACCGTTCACCTCACATTATAGTTTCCATTCACGGGTCATCTGTGAGCATTGCCTCCAAACATTCTTCTGGCGGCTACAGCGGAAAAAAGAAACGAAAGCAGAATCAGTACCTGAAACAGCTCTTTGTGGGAAGTATCCCCTGTTTTTGGAGAGGTGGACGCAGCCATTGTGCTGCCATCATTATTCCCACTGCCTATGCCAGTTCCATCTCCATTTCCATCCCCATTTCCGTTTCCGCTTCCATTTCCATTTCCATCCTTCTCCTTATCTTCCACACGGATGGTTGCCTGATCCCGCACTGCGCTTTCCTCACCAGTCTCGTCAGTAACTACAATAATCTGATTCATCAGATTCTGGTCTTTCAGATCTTTTGGAAGTACAACTTTTGCCTTTAAATTCACACAGCCACCAGGTGCGATTTCCTGGATTTTCGCCTGAGTCCTGCTTTTATTCAGGGTTATACCTCTCTGTTCCTGAAAAGTAGCTGTTACTCCGGCAAGCCCGAAACGTTCTGTAGTAACTACGGAATGCAGAGTCACCTCCCCGGTATTGTGAATACTGATCTGATAAGTCACAGTCTCCCCAGGGCTGGCGTTGTCGCAGTCAGCTGTTTTCTTTACCGTAAAAGAGGCTTTTCCCTGCTGTAATGTTAACTGTTTTTCTGCTGCTTTCTCCAACGAAACCGGATTTTCTGTTTTTGCAAAAAGCTCCAGCTCCAGATTACTTTTCTGATCCATGTCCGGATCTATATAAAAAGACAGGATTCGTGTTTCCCCTGCGGAAAGGCTTTCCAGCACTGCACCACTTTCCGAAACTTCAAGGCCAGGCTCCTTTTCCCACACAGGTACCAGTTCCTGTTCTTTTACTTTGGCCTGAAGGGAAATTTTATAAAAAGGTACCTGACCATTATTTGTCAGATTCACTGCCATATGAATGCGTTTTCCAGTATAAAGCGCCTTTTCCTTGGCTTCCATCTCCACTGAAAAATCCATGTGTGCAGCTGGTATCTCCAGACTCTTAGATAAGGCTTTACACAAAATGTTTTTTTCATTTTCCACTTTTTTTACAATGTAAACTCCGCCTCCATTTTCTTCTCCGCTTATAGCACCATTTGCATGCAAAATATCCTGACAGGTAGGAACTGTATGTTTTTCTGCTGGAAAACGATATTCATCCCGCAAGGTAACCGGAATTTTCAGCTGTTTGCCCTGTTCTCCCGGATTTATTTTCCAGCGGAATCCGGTTATACTGCTGGATCTTCCGTCAGCAGTCTCGATAGGAAGCTCCTCTTTCAGGCAGCCTTCAGGTGCCATAAACGAAGCATCTGGCTGAAAATATTCAGAAAGCCAGACTACCAGTTCGTAAGATGTTGGATGAGGTATTGTTTCATCCGAAAAATCATATTGATCATTTTCCAGGCTCCCGTCCTGATTTCCACTGCTGAATAAATTTTCATCGCCACTTTCATATTCCTGGTTTTCATTTTCCCACGTAAGTGACGCCAGCCCATCTGCCTTTACAGAAATCACCGCCTGAAATTTCTGTAAATCTGTCCATGCCGCATCTTGGGCAACAGATAACCCGCCTTCCATTTCTGCTCCATATGCCACTGCCGGCTGCGCCGTGCATCCAACCAGCATCCCAGCTTCTGCAAGCAGACTTACTCCCACTGCCAGTATCTTTTTCCATATTCTGTTTTTCATTATAACTTCTCCTTTTCTACCCCTATTTTTCACTAATCTCTGTTATTAAACTACTATTTTACAAAACGGACTTGCCGCCTACTGGCGACATCACCATATAAATGAGTCACTGACAGCACATGGGAATCACACCTTTCTCACTTAAACAGATCCTATTCACAGCATTCCGAAGCAAATTTGCCTTGCCATTGTATGCATCCATTTTCAAAAAAGCGTATAAAACGCCCAGGTTAACAGGTTTCCTTCAAAAAACGGGTTATCTTGCGCCGAACCGGCGCGGTAGAAATTCTTTTCTGCAGAATGCAGAAACAAGATAGGTTTACTTTACCACACTTGGTCTTTAAATGCAATAAAGGGTCGGATTTTATTTTCATTTCATATTTTTTCGATTTCTTTTAGATTTGAGACACATTTTCCTCACAAATTGCCGATATAATGAATTTCGGATAGATGAAAAACCACTCTCTATCTCCCCCCTCAAAAATATAGGAAATGAGCCATCTGCCTGATGCGGATGGCTTTTCCTGTTTCAAGGACTTTTCTATTGCAATTCCCACCCTTAGCTTTTATAATGGAAGATATTACACAAGGATGTCCGGAGAAATCATTCATGTTGCTGTGAATACTTTCACAGTAATCCACTTAACTCTGATATCCGCATTATATTCTTGACAGAAACGAGGTATCTCCTATGAGTGAAAAAATCGTAGTAGTTGCATTAGGTCACAGAGCTCTCGGCACCACACTTCCAGAGCAGAAAGTAGCCACCAAAGCCGCAGCAAAAGCAATCGCAGATCTTGTTGAAGAGGGTGCCAAGGTGGTAATCTCCCACAGCAATGGCCCACAGATTGGCATGATCCACACTGCAATGAATGAATTTGGAAAGACACACCCGGATTATACATTCGCTCCTATGTCAGTCTGCTCCGCAATGAGCCAGGGCTACATTGGATATGACCTTCAGAATGCGATCCGCTCTGAATTTATCAGCCGCGGAATTTACAAACCTGTTGCTACCATTCTTACCCAGACTGTTATTGATCCATATGACGACGCTTTTGCAGATCCGGAGAAAATTATCGGACGTGTTCTCACTGAGGAAGAAGCTGAGGCAGAGGAAGAAAAAGGAAACTTTGTCACCAGACTTGCTGATGGCGGATACAGACGAATCGTAGCAGCTCCGAAGCCACAGAGAATCGTAGAGCTTGAGACTATACGAGCACTTCTCAATGCAGACCAGGTTGTTATCGCAGCCGGCGGCGGTGGAATTCCAGTGCTTGAGCAGGGCATCAACCTTCACGGTGCCAGTGCCATCATTGAGAAAGATCTTGCCGCAGGACTTCTTGCAGAAGAATTAAATGCCGATACTCTTCTGATTCTCACAAGTGTAGAGAACGTAAGTCTGAACCACGGTCAGGTAAATGAGCAGAAGCTTGGCAGCATCACTGTAGCGGACGCTAAGAAATACATTGAAGAGAACCAGTTTGCTTCCGGTTCCATGCTTCCCAAAATCGAAGCAGGTATTTCCTTTATCGAGAAAGGGGAAGGCCGGAGCACTGTGATTACCGATATGGCTCATGCCAAAGAGGGCTATGAAGGGAAAACAGGAACTACCATCCGCTAGAGAGTGTTTGAAAAAGGCTTTCTGCAAGATGTGCGTCACAATTTGCGGGAATGATTTTTCAAATACGTTCTAAACATACAAAAAGGAACCTCCGACGAAATAAGTACTCATCTGACGAGGTTCCTTTTTTTACTATTATTTTACTATTATTTCCCCAATCTCAACGAGCAGTAAGCATCAATGAGGAATCCTCTGACTCTGTATTTATGATTCCGATCAGATCTCCCTCTTTCAGGGTAATCTTACGCTCCACGCCATCTGTCACTGTCATGCTTCCGTTTTCACCATCTTCTCCCATGATCATAAAACTCACAAAACCATTTGAACAGGAAGCAATGTAATATCCTGGGACAATGCCTCCATCCACATTTTCCCCAACCTCCAGCACATCTCCCGCCATCAGTTTATAAGAGGCTGAATCAGCCCCAGAGCCGAACATATCTCCAAATTCTTCTTCAAGTATCGGAGCAAGGCTGTCCTTTAGGGAATCCCGGATTTCCGGTAAGCTTGCGCAAATGATCACCAGGACCATGAGCCATCCAAAAAGGGAGCCTTTTTTCTTTTTTACCGGTTTCTGGGTGTAAACACTGCTTTTTTTAGCTGTAGTGCTGTAAGTTCCAGCTGTACTTTGTCTGCTCTTGGAATTATAATTCCCAGCAGGGACAGAGACCTTATTTCCATTCTTAGCAGCGCCAGTGCTGCCTCCATATGTACTTCCTGCTTTCACACTTCCCTTATTATAAAAATTCCCTGTGCCTGCACCAGCCAGTGACTTAGAACTTCCAGTTCCCGTTTTCTGATCATATTTATTTCCGGCTCCTGCCACGCCTGTTCCGGTCCCGGTCTTATATGCAGCACTTCCAGCCTTCTTATCTCCCAGCGGAATTTCATTCTGGCGCATGATTGCCTGCGCCCGACTGGTAGCATGACGGTAATGGGTACTTCTGTTCTCATTCAGATGATACAACGTCTCATCATTTCTATAAGGCATTCCACACAGCTTACATCTGCCGTTTACAACAGGCCCGTCGCAAACCTGGCATCTCTTTTTCTCCATAGACATCCTCCCGGTTCTCTGGTTATTCTGTTTCACTACAACCTGTAATTCCTGTTTTTGCTCTAACAGGGAAAAATCATCACATTCTTTGTCTTTTATTGTATCTTTTTTGCATATTTCTTGCAAGGTCTAAATTGCCAAGCGGGAAAATACCTGTTATAATAAACCAAGATTGTTCCTGTTCACGGTCTGACTAGAAATTATCGTGAACAGAAAATAGAGATTAACACAATCAACAAGGAGGATTCCCATGGAACAATTAAAAATTCCTATGGGCTATCATGCAGACCTTAATCTTCATGATACTCAGGTAGCAATTAAAACTGTGAAAGATTTTTTCCAGCAGACACTTGCACAGAAGCTGAACCTTCTGCGTGTCTCCGCACCTATATTTGTAGATCCAAGTTCCGGCCTCAATGATAACCTGAACGGCGTGGAGCGTCCGGTAAGCTTTGACATCAAAGGCATGGACTGCAACGCTGAAATCGTACATTCTCTTGCAAAATGGAAGCGTTATGCACTGAAGAAATATGGTTTCTCTGTAGGTGAGGGCTTATACACCGATATGGTTGCCATCCGCCGTGATGAGGATGTTGACAACATCCATTCCATCTATGTAGACCAGTGGGACTGGGAGAAGATCATCACCAAAGAAGAGAGAAATGTAGAAACTCTCATTAACACTGTCCGTACTATCTACAGCGTACTCCGCAAGACAGAGAAATACATGGCAGTACAGTATGACTACATAGAAGAAATTCTTCCAAGAGAGATTGCATTTGTCTCCACAGAAGAGCTTGTAGACATGTATCCGGATCTTACCCCTAAGGAAAGAGAATACAAGATCGTCAAAGAAAAAGGCGCTGTTTTCCTTATGCAGGTAGGTAAGAAACTGACAAATGGCGAGCGCCACGACGGACGTGCTCCAGACTATGATGACTGGGAATTAAACGGCGATATTCTGGTATACTATCCTGTACTGGACATTGCCCTTGAACTTTCTTCCATGGGTATCCGTGTAGACGAGACAGCACTTGACAAACAGCTTACAGAAGCCGGCTGTGACGACCGCAGAGAGCTCCCGTTCCAGAAGGCCATTCTGAATAAAGAACTTCCATACACCATCGGCGGCGGTATCGGTCAGTCCCGTATCTGTATGTTCTTCCTGCGCAAGGCTCATATTGGAGAAGTACATGTTTCCCTGTGGCCTAAGGAAATGCAGGAAGAAGCTGCTAAAGGCGGTATTCCACTTCTGTAAAATAGAATCGAGGGATCAAATTGAATATACTTTTTTTCTTAACACCGAAAAGTGATATTGCCTACATTTTCGAGAATGAAACTTTGAGGCAGACTCTTGAGAAAATGGAACACCGGAAATTTTCCTGTATTCCTATTCTGAATCCAGATGGAAAATACGTAGGTACTATTTCTGAGGGTGATCTTCTCTGGGGAATGAAAAATCTGAACATCACGGATATGAAAACAGCCGAGGAAGTACCAGTTATGGCTATCTCCAGAAGAGCCACCTACAAACCGGTACACGTTGACTGCGACATGGAGGATCTCCTGGACCGCGCAATCAACCAGAACTTTGTGCCGGTTATAGATGATCAGGATCACTTTATCGGAATTGTCACAAGGAAAGAAATCATCAAATATTGTTATAAAGAAATGAAGAAAAACGCATAGGATTTTAAATCACCGCATTTTTCACACAAAAAAAGACAACCTCTGTCCCATTTAAACCAATGGAAAAGGTTGTCTTTTTTCTTTTTACAGAACCTTAGACAAAAATTCCTTCAATCGCGGATTCTGCGGATTTTCAAAAAACTCCTTCGGCGCATTCTGTTCCTGAATTTTGCCGTCATCAATAAATAAAACTCTTGTTGCAACCTCTCTTGCAAATCCCATCTCGTGAGTAACTACAACCATAGTCATGCCGCTCTTTGCAAGCTCTTTCATCAGCTCCAGAACCTCTCCAACCATCTCCGGATCCAGTGCAGAAGTAGGCTCGTCAAAAAGCATAACATCCGGATTCATGGCAAGGGATCTTGCAATGGCAATACGCTGCTTCTGACCACCGGAAAGCATATCCGGATAAGCATTTGCCTTATCTGGAAGTCCCACACGGGCAAGAAGCTCGTCCGCACGTCTGGAAGCCTCTTCCTTTGTCATCAGTTTCAGGGCAACCGGTGCCATCATAATATTCTGCTTTACCGTCTTGTGTGGAAACAGATTAAACTGCTGGAAAACCATTCCGATCTTCTGACGATGTCGATTTATGTCAACCTTTGGATCTGTGATATCTGTTCCTTCAAACAAGATTTTACCTCCTGTAGGCTCCTCCAGAAGGTTGAGAGAACGAAGGAAAGTAGATTTACCAGAGCCAGATGGTCCGATAATGGCAACAACCTCGCCCTGACAAATATCTGTGGAAATTCCATCCAGAACCTGATTGGATCCAAACGCTTTTTTCAGATCCTGTACCTGGATCAAAACTTTACTCTTATCAACGCTCACTGGTTCTCAGTCTCCTCTCCAGTTTATTCATAAAGAAGGTCAGTACCATGACCACGATCAGATAAATTGCAGCTGCTGCCAGAAGAGGCATAAAAGCATTGTAGGTACGGCTCTGGATCAGCATTGCACCCTTGGTCAGGTCCATCATTCCGATGTAACCGATAATAGAAGTTTCCTTGATCAGCACGATAAACTCATTTACCAGTGCAGGAAGCACATTCTTAAACGCCTGTGGAATGATAATAAGACGCATGGTCTGGGTAAAATTAAGTCCCAGGCTACGTCCTGCCTCTGTCTGTCCCTGGTCAATTGACATGATTCCGGAACGGACGATCTCCGCTACGTAGGCACCTGAGTTGATACCAAATGCCAGACTTCCTACCAGAATCTCATTGACGCTTACAGAACCAAAAACTACAAAGTTCATGATCAGAAGCTGGATCACAGTAGGTGTTCCACGGATCACAGTCAGATAAACTCTGCAGATGGAGTTGGCAATTTTAAAATTCCCGGATTTATCGTGGGAAGAACGGATAATTGCCACCAGAAAACCGATACAGATACCGATCAACAGGGCGAAAACTGTGATGATCATGGTATTTTTCAAACCATCCAGCAGCCAGGTGTATCTGTCATCTTTTATGAAATTGATATAAAAATCGTGTCCAAATTTTTCAAACATATTATTTCCCTTTTTATTTGCTTATCTAATGGTGCAGTGCCTGCTTCTCTTTCGGCACCATTCCATATAGGAAAAGCTGCCAGAACTGTATGCTGGCTGTTTTCATTCTTTCAGTCAGTAACATTAGTATGAGTCACCTTGATCTGCCTGTATCCAAAGCTTATACATTCCAAGCTTTTCCCAAACAGCATTCATCTAGGTGACTCACACTTCTCTGACAGCTTATGCTGTATTATTTCTATCAGTCAGCTTTTACAATGATAACCTGGCTTGCATTTGCATAGGTGTCTGTGAAATCAACACTCTCCAGACGATCCTCTGTAACGGTCATTCCGGCAGCACCGAAATCAGCTTTTCCAGACTGTACTGCGGCAAGGATTGCATCAAACTCCATATCGTCGATCTCAAGCTCATATCCAAGCTTATCACAGATTGCCTGTGCAATATCAGCGTCGATACCAACAACCTCATCACCTTCACGATACTCATATGGCTCGAACTCAGCGTTTGTTGCCATTACAAGAGTTCCGTTGGAACGGTCTACATCTTCCGGAGACTCATATGGTGTCTCGCCAATGTTATCACCGATGTAGTTGTTCATAATGTCATCAACAGTTCCGTCCTCTTTCAGTTCTTTTAATGCGCCGTTGATCTTGTCAAGAAGCTCATCATTGCCTTTCTTCAGGCAGATTGCATACTCTTCTTCAACGAATGGCTCGTCCAGGATCTTCAGTCCGTCTGCGCTCTCAACGAATTTCTGAGCTGGCTGTGAGTCGATGATCACACAGTCAATCTGACCGGCCATAAGTGCCTGGATTGCTTCGCTTCCTTTGCTGTAACGCTTAACAGTTGCTCCGTCAGCCTCATATTCACTAGCTTCAATATCACCGGTTGTACCAAGCTGTACACCGATTGTTGCATTCTTAAGATCATCCTTTGACTCAACAGTTGCAGCAGAAACGCCAGCAGTCATGGAAACTGCCATTACTGTGCCAAGTGCAAGAGCTACTAATTTTTTCATATTCTTTTCCTCCTCTTAATCTCATATACAGAACCAGTTCCTTATATCTTCATCCACATAGTAAGCTGTTGCTGTTTATTTCTTCCACAACAACCGACTTAACAAGATGGGGACATAATTATTCATGCTTTCTGTATATTCATTCATCTATCTTTTCCCCATTTTATCAGCTTTTGGGAAAAATGCAAGAGTTTCCATAAATTTCCCCAACTTCTTTGTCATTATTTGGAAAAATTCACTTTTTGATAACAGATCTGTGTTATGATATGATTTGTGTGGAGTAATTAAATAATTGAATGACCAAGGCGTTAACCGCCCAAACAGGAGGTATTTATTATGAAATTTACAAAAATGCATGGTATCGGCAACGATTATGTATATGTGAACTGTTTTAAAGAAACTGTGAAAGATCCATCAGCAGTTGCCAAATTTGTGAGTGACAGACATTTTGGAATTGGCTCAGACGGACTGATTCTGATTAAGCCGTCTGACATTGCAGACTGTGAGATGGATATGTACAACCTGGATGGTTCCCAGGGTGCTATGTGCGGCAATGGCATCCGCTGTGTAGCCAAGTATGCTTACGATTACGGCATTGTAAACAAGACCAGTATCAGCGTAGCGACCAAAAGCGGCGTGAAATATCTGGATCTTTCTATCCATGACGGAAAAGTCAGTATGGTAAAGGTCAATATGGGCGCCCCTATTCTTCAGGCTTCTCTGATTCCAGTTGTATCTGAGTCTGAGCAGGTCGTAAATGCCCCTATTGAAGTAGACGGACAGATTTATCACTTTACAGCTGTTTCCATGGGAAATCCTCACGCCATCGTATACATTGATGACGTAGACGGGCTGGAAATCGAAAAGATCGGTCCATCTTTTGAAAACCATATAAATTTCCCTGACCGCGTCAATACCGAATTCGTAAAAGTCATCGACCGACACACTGTCCAGATGAGAGTCTGGGAGCGCGGTTCCGGTGAGACTCTGGCTTGTGGAACAGGTGCCTGCGCAGTTGCAGTTGCTTCTATTTTGAACGGGCTGGTTGATCGTGATCAGCCGGTTACCGTGAAGCTTCTTGGTGGCGACCTTAATATTTTCTGGGACGAAAATGACGATCAGGTTTATATGACTGGTCCGGCTACTACTGTATTTGATGGGGAAATTGATCTGGGATTTCTTGGAGAATGACTCAATAAAAAGGCCCTTGCGGACCGTAGGCATTTTGTAATGCTTACACCGCAAAGGCCATTATTCTTTCTACAATAAATACTGCACCACAGGCAAGAAGCGCCACAGTCAGCAGACTCTTCTCTTTGTATGCTGCAATCAGCGCCACTACAAATCCCACTACAGCAGAAATTACACTTGCCGTTGCCGACAAAATCGCCGGAAACGTCATAGCTGCCAGACAGGCATAGGGCACATAAAACAGAAATGATTTTATAAAAGGATTGGTAATCTCCTTCTTCGCCAGTGCCAATGGCAGCATACGGATCAAATATGTAACGCCAGCCATAACCAGGATATAAATATAAACATTAGGCTTCATGAGCTTCCTCCTTGGCATTTTCTTCATCAACCGGGCAAAGCCATGCTGCCAGTCCGGCTACCAGAATTGTAGTAATAATAATCACAAATCCGGATGAGACTTTCGATAATACAGGAACCCAGGCAAATAATGCGCTCACTGCCATTGCTCCAAGAACAACCAGAAGCACTGCTTTGTTTTTCTTGGATGGCGGAATAATGACAGCCAAAAACATTCCATAAATGGCAACTCCAAGTGCACTCATAATAAAATCAGGAAGAATACTTCCTGAAATAGCTCCAAGCAGGGTTCCAATGGTCCATCCCGGGATTGCTACACTCATTACACCATAATTATAAAACGCACTGACTTTCCCCGGTTTACTGGCACTGACTCCGAATATCTCATCTGTTACGCCAAATGCAACTCCGTAACGATGCCCCCAAGTTTCATCACGTCTTAGCTTCTGTGAAAGGGAAAACGACATCAGACAGTATCTCAGATTGATAATCAGCTGAGTAAGTGCCATTTCCCATAAGGAACCTCCTGCTATGATAATATCAAGACCTGCAAATTGTCCCGCTGACGTAAGATTCGTCAAAGAAATCAAGACCGCCTGCCAGATAGACAGTCCGCCCTGCACCGCCATCATACCAAACGTAAAGGAAACAGCCAGATACCCCAGGGCAATGGGGATTCCATCTGTAATTCCTTGTTTAAAGCTCTCTTTTTTCATGAGAGATTTCCTCCGGTTTCTTCTGTAGTCACGCAAAGAGCCTGGGAAACAGTTTTGGCCTCCCAGGCTCTCTCATTGTAGCACTTTACACTAATAAATTCAACTATTATCCCTTGTATTCTCACTTTCTCTCTACAATCTTGTAATAAACCTTCGCTGTCAGCCCATAAATCACGCCATAAACCAAAGCAAATACCAATAATGTCACCACCGTGCATCTGGCAAACAAACCGCTGTTTGTCATGCTAAACAGCGCCAGCAGTCTCTTTACCATAGGAAATGCCATAGCAATATGCAGTGCTGCCATTCCAAGAGGAAGGAAAAATACCATAAGGATCTGTCTGTGAATGGAAGATTTCACCTCTTTATGAGTCATGCCCACCTTCTGCATGATCTCGAACCGTTCCTTATCCTCATAGCCCTCTGAAACCTGCTTGTAGTAAATGATCATAGCCGCCCCCATCAGAAACAGCAGTCCAAGGAAAATTCCAAGGAACAAAATTCCACCGAACATACTGTAAAAACTGTTATACAGTTCCTGTTTTATAGTACTGTAGTTCATTCCCACTTCTATAGTTCCAGCTGCTTTTTCGGAATCCAGAAGCTCCGATGCAAGATCGCTTACTTTGATGGCAGATGCATATTTTTCTTCTTCACTTCCAGACAGATACACATCCGTTTCCAGTTCCATCAGAGACATTGCACTTTGATAAACTTCCTCCTGCTGCAAAAACAAAGCAAAAAAGTCTTCGTCATTTACAACCAGCTTCAAAGAATCCATAGAAGAAAAATTATCTCCCACATACTGATAATTTTTCAGCCATTCTTTCACCTGGTAAACCTTGTTATGAATCTCCAGAGTCTCACCGTCTGTTTTTCCATTGTGGTAAGCAAGAACTTCACCTGGCGCAAGGGAAATCTCTTCTCCCGTAACCCTGGCATACTCTTCCTGTGGAACCACGGTAAGGGTTTCCAATGAGGCTGGCATTGCCATAAGGGAACTCCCATCAACATTTGCAAATTTCCAGCTCCCATCTTCGCTTCCCACAAGCGTAGAGGAAAAAGCAATTTCGGTGTTAATTTTCTCATAAGAAACCTGGTTTTCAATTTTTCCCAGTAATTTCTCTCTCATTTTTTCCAGATCTTCATAAGAATTTCCCCGGTACAGCACATTCACATCCGCCGGACAGCGTTTGTTCATAATATCATCCAGTCCGGAATTCAGACACACCGTAGAAGAGATCATCAGAAGTACGCCTGTGCTCAGAATACAGATACTTGCAAGTCCAACTGCATTTTGTTTCATGCGGTACAGCATACCGGAAACAGCAGTAAAATTCTTGGTTTTATAATAAAATTTCTTATTCCAGCGCAGGACTTTGAGCACCACAATGCTTCCTGCTGTAAAAAGAAGATACGTTCCTGCCATTACCAGAACCACTGCCACAAAGAACAGCGCCAGCGCCGAAAGAGGTGACTCTGTGGTAATGGCAATATAATATCCGATAAACAGACAGATAAAACCAGCAACCGCCATCAGCCATTTTGCTTTTGGTTCCTTTTCCCCTGTATTTTGTGCATGAAGAAGCTGAATCGGGTTTGTTTTGTAAACCTTTCGGATATTTACCAGAAGGATCAAAACAAAAATAGCTCCAAACACTTCCAGGCATATTCTGATTGCCGGAACGCTGACTTCGAACCCAAAGGACGCCGGAACCTTGATCAGTTTCAAGAGCAGCAGAAGCGCCAGCTTGCTTCCCAGAATTCCCACAAGGATTCCGCCAACAAAACTGATCAAGGCACTAAACAGATTCTCCAGCATCATAACCCAGCTGATATGCTTCTTTTCCAGCCCGAGAATGTTGTAAAGTCCCAGTTCCTTTTGTCTTCTTTTCATGAGGAAACTGTTGCTGTACAACAGGAAAATAAAGGAGAAAATAACAATAACGCCAACTCCCATAGTCGTGATCATCAACACGTCACCACTGTGACGGATCGTTTTCATTCCTGCATTATGATTGATAAAAAGCATCATATACAGCATTGCCACATTGAACAGACACGCCAGAATATAGGGCACATAAATCTGTTTATTTTTCCGGATGTTTACAACTGCCAGCCTGGCAAAAAGTCCCTTACGCATGATACTCACCGCCCGTCATCAAAATGGTTAAGGTATCGGAAATCATCTGATACATCTCCTCTTTTGTTTTCTCGCCGCGATAGATCTGGTGGAAAACTTCACCATCTTTTATGAACAGAACCCTGGATGCCCGGCTGGCTGCCTGGGCGCTGTGAGTAACCATGAGAATGGTCTGGCCCTGTCTGTTTATCTCTCCGAAAACGTCCAGAAGAGCATTTGCAGCCTTGGAATCGAGAGCCCCTGTGGGTTCATCCGCAAGGACCAGGCGCGGCTGTGTGATCAGAGCCCTGGCAACTGCACATCTTTGTTTCTGTCCTCCAGAGACCTCATAAGGATATTTTTCCAGCAGCTCATAAATATGAAGAGCCTGTGCAATAGGACGGATTTTCTGCCCCATTTCCCGGTAATCTTCACCTGCCAGCACCAGCGGCAGATAAATATTATCCCTCAGGCTGAAGGTATCAAGAAGATTAAAATCCTGGAACACAAAGCCCAGATTTTTTCTTCGAAATGTAGAAATCTCCTTATCAGAAAGGTGTCCCAGGCTTTTTCCATCCAGAAGTACGTCTCCGGAAGTAGGTTTATCCAGTGTTGCAAGAATATTCAGAAGTGTAGTTTTTCCGGAACCGCTTTCTCCCATAATTGCAACAAATTCACCTTTTTCCACAGAAAAATTCACATTGGTCAATGCCTGCACCTTATTTCCGCCAAAACGGGTGGTATATATTTTTTTCAGATTTGTAACTTCAAGTAATGACATTTTTTACTCCTCTCCTTTATCAATGAGCTTTTTCATACGCTTCCTTGCAAAAAACAGTATACTTAAAAAAGTCACTTGCTGCCATCGAATCAGATTACAAAATGCAGGCAGAATCTTACAATGTTGTAAGGTTGTCACATAAAGTTTGCAAGAAAAAAATTTCATCTGGCAAAACTCTTTATGATATAGAAGATTTGGTCAGTATTTTTTGCAATATAAAAAGGCCGCTGACATATACGACCTTTTTTATATTATAATCCCCTATTGGGCATATATCTTCTCTGGCGTCATTCCGGCAGCCAATGTAAGATAATACACCGCGTCCGCCGCCACACACACTACGTTTTCCTCATGCATGAACTCTGTGATTTCCGAATCAAAAAGCATGTTTGCCTGTGCTTCAAATTCCTCATCCTTATCCCAGAACAAAACTGCAATATTCAAAAAAGGAAATACCGGAAGCACATACCCCACATCTCCCTGAGGAAGCAAAGTTCCCCCAAGAACCTCACAGGCTTTTCTTAATTCTTCTGTTTTCCCGGCGAAAAGCTCCTGCAGCCTGGAAATAATCGTCCTTCTGTAAGCAGCCTCAAAAGGATACACTCTCTTCACCTGGCGAAAAGCCACCAGATTGCCCGATGCCACAGGATGAGCTGCTGAATAGTAAAACGTATTATAAATATTCATTACCGTATCAAATCCAGGGCTTTTCCCATCTTCTGTAATGAATCCAGTTTTTCGGTCAATTCGAAATCTTTTTGAAAAGTAGATGATATAAAGAAACTCCTCATCAGCTTCCAGCTGAAATTTGCGAATCAGTTCCTCCTGATCCATTTCCAGGAATTTCAATCTCCAGTTCTCGATTACCTGGTCATAATTAGACTGCCTGTTTTCTAGCATAACACATTCTCCTCTTATTCTCTATTTACCTTTAGCTATGCCATATAACTTGAAAGCTTCCTGTTTCAAGTATTTTTACCAGCTGCTCCACTTCATCGGAGTTCCAGTTTTGCGCAGTCTGTGCTTCCCCTGTGAATTTCACGCAGGTTCCGCAGGAAGAGCTTAAATTCCTTGGCACCGGCATGATCGTAGCCGGATATCCCTCTTTCTCACATTTTTTCTTGAAAGACATAGCTCCAAAATGGGAAAAAAATGTGGCTATGTAATCTCCCATTATTTCTCAAGAGTGAGGACAAAGTCTTCCCCATCTTCTTTTACAGACACCTTATATCCCTGATGCAGGGCGAAACGGGATACGTTTTCTTTGGCTGTTACGTTATCTACCATTACCGTATATGCCTTCTCACCGGATGCCAGCGCATTCTTAGTACGGATCACAGGTTCCGGGCAGGAAAGCCCTCTTGCATCTATTGTTTTCATACACTTAATCTCCTTAGATTTTTCATTATTTCAACTAAACGGAATTGTCTGTTTACACAGATATACTATAAATGAGCGTCCTTAATCAACTTCACGCTTCATTCTTACGCATGGAATTTACTGTCGCAATCACGATCAGAACCACAAAACCGATCACAACAGCGATCTTGCCATTTGCAGTCGGGCCTTCTCCAGAAGATGCCAGTCCGAAATTATGTGCTACAGCTGCACCAGCCATCAGACCAAATACTGTGACGGCGGAGTCTGTGTTACCTTCACCAGCCAGAACCAGCTGACGAAGCGGGCAGCCTCCAAGAAGGACACAGCCAAATCCTGCAAGCGCCATTCCAAGTGCATTCCAAAGACCATCTGTATGTGCGACAGGTTGTCCTGCAAATCCTGGATTAAAATATCCCAGGATCATGTTTCCGATCAACGCACTTACCAGAATTGCAATAAATCCAAGAAGCAGCTTCCACTCTCCAAACAGTACCACGTCACGGATTCCTCCAACCATACACAGGCGGGTTCTCTGTGCAAGTGCACCTACCAGAAGCCCTGCGATCAGGGAGATTGCAATTGCAGCATGCTTTGCTCCAGGACCACCGTCAGCTTCTGTGAAGTGGATGAATGCAGGTGCTGCAATGAGAAGCAGAAGAATTCCGATTTCCACTACTGGGAAAATGCCGCCTTCAACCGGCTGCATTTTATAGGAACGTTTCAGAGTATAGCCTTTTTTCAGGAAAAATACTCCGGCAAGGATTCCAGCAATAAATCCGATCAAACCAAAGATGGCGTTGAAATCGCCGCCAGCCAGACGAAGGATCATGCGGAATGGGCAGCCAAGGAACATCAGGCAGCCGATCATAACGAACATTCCGATCACAAAACGGGTAACAGGTGCGGAGCCGCCTCTTGGCTTAAATTCTTTGGTTGCAAGAGCAAGAATGCAGGAGCCAAGTACCAGTCCTACAATTTCCGGGCGGATGTACTGAACCGCAGCTGCACTGTGGAATCCCAGTGCTCCTGAAGTATCACGCAGGAAGCAGGCAATGCAGAAGCCCATATTTGCAGGGTTTCCGAAATATACCAGAGCCACTGCAATGATTCCGATGATGACACCGGCTCCGATGATTATGGGTGTTTCTTTCTTTGACAATGTTTCTTTCATACTCTTTCCTCCTTAGATAACTGTCAAATCTTTCCTCTATTTTAGCATTTTTTGTCAGAAAACTCTAATTGATTATGTGGGATTATTTTAAGTATTTATAGATATTGTCGATAAATCGTGGTATTATAGATATATTAAATAACCATTTTCCAAGCGAAAGGATATAATCATGAACCGAATTTACCTCGACCAGGCCAGCACCTCTTTTCCAAAGGCTCCAGGTGTGGCACAAGCTATGATGGATTACCTGACTATGAACGGAGTTAACGTGAACCGCGGCTGCTACTCCAGTGCTTACTCAGCAGAAGAAGTTATTTATGAGACACGCCAGCTGCTGGCAGAACTTTTCCACTTTTCCAAATGCAAAAATGTAATTTTTACACCGAATGTCACCACCAGTCTCAATTTTATTTTAAAAGGATTCTTAAAACCAGGAGACCATATTCTGGTATCCGCCATGGAGCACAATGCAGTTATGAGACCTGTAGTACAGCTGGCTTCCTCAGGGATTTCCTTTGACCGGATTCCTTGCAGAACGGACGGCTCTATGATTCTGGAAAAAGTAGAAGAACTGATCCGCCCTGAGACGAAAGCTATTGTCACTTTACATGCTTCCAATGTATGCGGAACCAGGATGCCCCTTGATGCCCTTGGGGAAATCTGTCAGAGGCACCAGCTTTATTTTGTTGTGGATTCTGCACAGACGGCTGGGATCGTACCAATTAATATGGACAAAATGCATATTGACGCGTTAGCTTTTACCGGACATAAAGGACTTCGGGGACCACAAGGGACAGGTGGTTTCCTGGTTTCCCAGGAATTGGCAGAACAAATGGAACCACTGATTTCCGGCGGTACCGGAAGTGTATCTCATACGGAAGAAATTCCGGATTTTATGCCGGATCGCTTTGAATCCGGGACACCTAATCTGCCTGGAATTTATGGACTGCATGAAGCACTTTTGTACTTGAAAACGCATTCTTTGCAGGCGATAAATGAAAAAGAATTGTCTCTCACTGGTTATTTTCTGGAACAGCTGCAGGCACTGGACGATACTGGCAGACATATCCGTATTATTGGAAAAAAAGATCTCACTGACCGAAATGCAGTTGTTTCGATCCAGACACCAGAAATCGACATGTCACAGGTGGCGTGGCAGCTGGACAATGAGTATGGTGTTATGACCAGAGTCGGACTCCACTGCGCTCCAAACGCCCACAAGACGCTTGGTACTTATCCTGCCGGAACTATCCGGTTCTCCTTTGGACCGGAAAATACAAAGAATGAGCTGGATTTTGCCATCCAGGGATTAAAGAAAATTTTAGACTTATAAATTCAGCATTAGTAACACTTAATTAGTCTTTGAGAAAGGAACCAGTATTTTTACCCTATGGAATTTAAACAATTAGAGGCCTTCGTAGCTGTTGTAGAAAATAAAAGCTTCTCCGAAGCCGCCCGCCAGCTGAACCTGACCCAGCCCACCATCAGTGCCCACATCAATTCTCTGGAACAGGAATTGAACTCGCGTTTACTGATCCGTACCACCAAGAAGCTGACTATCACGCAACGAGGACTGCAGCTTTACGACTGCGCTTCCAATATGCTGAACATGCGCAGCAATATTATAGAAGAATTTACCGGACAAAATAAAAAAATCATTGACCTGGCCGTTTCCACCATTCCCTCTTCCTATCTTTTACCGGAAATCCTCAGTGCCTTTACCAGCCAGATTGCGGACGTATACTTCCACTCCTGGCAATCTGACAGTCTTGGCGCTGTGGCAAGGGTTCTGGACGGCAGCGTGGATATGGCCCTCATTGGAAATACCTTCGACGAGCCAGACTGCTGTTTCATTCCATTTTGTCAGGATAAGCTTGTGATCGCAACACCTGTGAATGAGCACTATCTCCAATATGAACAAAAAGCAGCCTCCGGTACTCTTAACTTTGCTGATTTTCTTCAGGAGCCTTTCATCATGCGGGAAACCGGCTCTGGTACAAAGAAGGAAATTGACCGGTATCTGGAAATGCATAATATTCCGGACACCGCTCTGCATATTGTCGCCAGAATGAATGATCTGGAAGCCATCCGCAAATCTGTAGCTGGCGGACTTGGCATTTCTATCCTTTCTGCCTGCTCCGCAAAGGATCTTGCTGACACACACCAGATTCTCATGTTTCCGCTGAATCATGAGACAGCCATGCGAACTTTCTACATTGCCTATAGTAAAAACCGCATTCTAAAGCCACATGTAAAGCAGTTTCTAAAATTTGTAAAGGGTTTTTACCAGTAATATAACTGCTGTGTGCCTTTTTTGAAAAAATCTAAAGGCCTTTTTTTAAAAATTATTTTTTTAAGTTATTTTCAAAATCAAAAGAAGGAAGCTGCCCACCAATTTCCCAGTGAACAGCTTCCCATTTCATTCACACATATTCAAAATTCAATTTCAGCAACTGCCGCCAGCTTATTTCTCCTCAGCAGTCTCTTCAGCCTCTGTCTCAGTCTCCGGAACTACGTTGTGAACTGGTGTTACAGTTGCGACAACTGCTTCCGGATCAGTTGTGATGTGGATATTCTTATTCTTGGCGATTTCAAGGTCTTTCACACGAAGCGTATCACCAATCTTCATACCAGCGACATCAACCTTGATCTTGTCAACCAGATCTGCCGGAAGTGCTTTGTATGCAACCTCTTTCAACTCATCCTGCAGAACACCGGACATAACTTTCTCTTCATTTTCCAGAATGATCTCAGCAGTGGAATGAACCATCTCATTGCTTACCAGTGCCTGGAAATCAACTTCCTCTACTGTATGTGCAAGTGGATTATAATCAACTTCCTTGATCAGCGCATCATAGGTTTTACCATCCAGTTCCAGCATTACCTGGCTTCCTTTATTGTTGTTTTTCAACAGAACTTCAATTTCTTTCTTAGTAAACTTAAGGGGAATGGAACCTTCAATTTCTCTGCCGAACAGGTTACCTGTTACAAATCCTTCTCTTCTTAATTTCTTTGCTTTGACATCCATGCTTCTTTTTTCAGCTTTTAAAGTATTCATTTATCTTTTCCTCCAAAATTCTGAAACGCTTAGCAGCCTTCAACAAAGAGGTTTTGTTAAGTACTTCTTTTTTCTTTTTACGTCCCTTATTATAGTCACTTGTTTCAATTATGATTAACCAAACATAACTTTTTTTTAAGGGATTTTTTTGTTAAAATCTGCTCTTGTTTTTCTTGGAAAATGGAAGTATAAAATAAATGAATTACTCAAAATTTTCAGGCAGTTGTCTTCTCTGCCGTAAAAGGCAGTTTTCGCTCTGCAACCTGCTTCAATAATGCCTCACTATGAGATACCACGATCAACCCGATTTCCCGCCTTTTTACTTCATCCAGCAGGAAATTCCATATCTGGCTCTGCGTGATGAGATCCAGCATGGTACTGATCTCGTCTGCAATCAGAAACCTTGTCTCTTTTCCCAGTGCTCTTGCAATACAGAAACGCTGCAATTCCCCACCGGATAATTCCTGAGGATACCGGTTCAACCAATCTTCTTCTATCCCCAGCTCCTCTATGATCCGATTTTCAACCTGCCCTCCATCAGACAAAATATTTTCCATTTTCAGTCTGGGATTCACAGCCCTTTCCGGATGCTGCCAGATCATCTGCACCGGACAATACCCTTTCTTCGGCAAAGGCTTTCCATCCAGCAAAATCTGTCCTTTGCAAGGTTCCAGATAGCCAGCCAGAATTTTACACAATGTGGTTTTTCCATAGCCACTTGGTCCTGGCACCCACACTCTTTCGTTGTTTTCCACTTTAAAATTTATATTTGAAAAAAGTTCTGCACCTTTTCTCTCATAAGAAAATGAAATATCTCGTGCTTCCAGAATCATTTTATATCTCCTGTTATAACCCTTCAGTATGTACCATGCATTAAAGTCATCCCATATCAGACTTTACTATGAAAGTCCCGGATTACGAATGCTGCCTCCAGCTGTGGGAGTGCCACAGGCACACAACAGCTGATTTTCCTATATAGTGATGTCGCCGACAGGTGGTATTTCCGTTTTACATACAATACCGGATACACCTGACACTTCCGCATCCAGCCTCCACCATAGGTATTTCCCCCTTGCATTCTTCCCGATACCAGCTGCACCTTGGTCCAAAAGGACATCCCTGCGGCATGTCTTTCACATAAGGCTGGGTTCCGTCAAGAGGGGTAAAGCCATTCTGCGGAAGTGCCCGCCACAATGCTTTCGTATAAGGATGGCGCAAGGTCTCTTCTGAACGAAAATCCGAAACCGGGGCCTCTTCCACTGTTTTTCCTGCATAAAAAACAACGATCCTGTCAGCAACTTCCAGTGCCAGCTCAATATCATGAGTAATCAGAAGAACTCCATTTCCTTCATCTGCAAATTTTCTGAAATCCTCCATAGACTTTTTCGCAAGTGTCAGGTCCATGCCAGGCGTAGGTTCATCCGCAATAATAAGCTTTGGATTTTCCATTAATGCAGTAGACAGCAAAATTCTTCTGGTCATTCCTCCAGAACACTCGAAAGGATATTTCGTTTCCGTTTCCTCAGGCAGACCATACCTGCGGAACAATTCCGATTGCTTTTCTGCCCCTTTTCTCCCTCTTTTTCCCCGGACCTGTTTCCCCACTTTCATAAGCGGATCCAGATATAAGGTGCTCTGAGGTACGAAAGCAATTTCCTTTCCACGAAGTTCACTGATCTTCTTTTCGTCCATCAATTCACCCTGGAACTTCATAGTTCCGGATACATTTGCATTATAAGGCAGAATTCCCAAAATCGCATGTGCCAGAAGACTTTTTCCGGAACCGCTGGAACCGACTACAGCCACCAGTTCCCCTTCCCTCACTGCAACAGATAGACCTGAAATCACGGGAAGCCAGCTCTGTCTGCTGGTTTTCCCTTTATATTGGAGAAAGGAAACGGAAAGCTCTTCTATTTCCAGTATTTTTTTCTTATTTGTACAACTCATATTTTTTCATACGCTGCTGTCTCTTACCGGACAGTCCCTCCTGCTATTCTCTATTTGTGAACACTTCCCGGATCCAGAAGCTGACGAAGAGCTGTACCGCCTTTTTCAAACAGCACAACCGTAAGAACCAGCATCATTCCAGGAAATACAGCCAGCCACCATTTGCCCATGATCAGATAGCGCATACTTTCTGATAAAATAACTCCAATCGCCGGCTGCTCCGTGGAAAGCCCAAAGCCCAGAAATGTAATACTGGACTCATGAAGAATTGCATGCGGGAAAAGCAATACCAATCCAACAATAAACTGGGGCAGAACATGGGGAACTATGTGTTTTTTCGCAATCTCCCATTTGCCCAGCCCAAGCTTTCCTGCAATCTGAATATATTCACTTTCCCGAAGCTGCATAACCTCTCCTCGAATCAGCCTTGCCAGAGATGTCCAGTGCGTCAGCGCCACACCTGCAATCACTCCCTTCAGCCCTTTTCCCATAGCATAGGAAATCAGGATCAACAGCAGAATATGCGGAATTCCCATAACAGTGTCAATTGCAAAAGAGATGGCAGAGTCCACCTTTTTTCCAAGAGTTGCTGCACAAATTCCAAGAATCAGTGCCATAACTGCGCTTACACCTGCTGCCAGCACGCCAATAAGAATACTCATAGATAAACCGGTAAGAGTACGGTAAAACATATTTCTGCCCAGCCAGTCCGTACCAAAAGGATATTTCAGACAGGGAGCAATATTTTTTCTGGAAAAATCAGTCACCATAGCGGCATCATGAAGCACCACTCCAAGTATGGCTGTCACCGCCAGAAAAGCTACAGAAAAAATCAGCAAAATCCTTGCTTTCTGCCGCTGGTTCAGCCTTTTCCTCTGCTTTTCCACGACTCTCGGACTGCCCTTTGAACAACTGTTTTTCATTACGCCTTCGTTCATAGTCCCAGCCCTCCCTTCCGGATTCTGGGATCAACAACTCCATACAGTACATTTGCCAGGAAATTTCCCAGAAAAACAATGGCTGCTGTTATTAATGTAATCCCCATAAGGAGAGGCACATCACTGCCAGTTCCCGCCGCTACAGCCGCCTGTCCCAGTCCCGGATAGGAAAATACCTGCTCCACAAGAACGGAACCTCCTATGATCTCACTGACAGATGCAAACTGCAGGGTCATGGCCGGAAGCAGCACATTACGAATGCCATGGTGAAAAATGATGCTTCCGGTTTTCTCTCCCCGCGCCTTTGCAAAAAGGATGTAATCGCTTTCCATTATATCAATCATTTTTTCCCTGGTATGTAATGTGATATTCGAAATTCCGGTTATGCTTAAAGTGACTGCCGGAAGAATGGCATGACGCACTCTGTCCAAAAAGGTAACACCGCTGACTTCTACTCCAATAGGAACACTAAGTCCAATGGGAAGGATTTTCATCCAGACTCCAAAAATGATCAACAGCAAAAGTGCCAGCCAAAAAGAAGGAGTGCTGGCAATCACCAGCGAATAGCCTTTTATGATCTTATCCGGCAGCCTGCCCTGAAACACCCCTGCAAGTACTCCCAGAAGGAAGCCCACAAGTCCGGAAACCACCCACGCCAGTCCCATAAGAAAAAGAGAATTTCCCAGCTTCACTGCAATGACCTTTGTCACCGGCTGCCGGTATAACAGAGAAATTCCTCCATCTCCCTTTATAAATGCATTCAGCCAGTTCAGATATCTCTGCACTGGCGGTTCATCCACGCCCCAGTAGGAGCGCAGCTTTTCTTTTTGTTCTTCACTCATACTGCCCAGGGCAGCCTGCCCCACATTGGCCTGTAACGGGTCAATGGGGGAAGCTGATACAAGGGCAAAGGTAAGAATGCTTACTGCAAAAAGCAGTAATATGATTCGTAGCAGGTTCTTTCCTGCGTAAATACCTATACGTTTCATCTTAATTTATCCGTTTCGTTTTTTCCTACTCTTCATACCTGATACATGTACAAAAAGTATTCCTTATTGCTCTCTTTATTCCCACTCCCACTGGTCTATATTGTTTACAATAGACCAGCCATGGCCATGAGGATGTAATTTCTGATCTGCCACTTTCAGACCATCACGTACAAAATAAAGATGGTCAATATTGCACAGCCAGATCCACGGAATATCCCCTTCCTGTGTAATTCCTGTGTTTCCGTCCCACTGGGCTTTTTTCCAGAGATCGTAGGATTCTTCCAGATTGCTGCTTGCAAGTGCTTCGTCCATGTATTTGTCAACTGTCTCATTTGCATATGGAGAATATTCCGCACTTCCGGTATCTTTGATGGTGTGATAAATATTGTAAAGCTCCATAGGGCTATGTGCTCCCCATCCCCATATAAGTGGTTCCGACTGTGCCTGGTCATAGGCTGTATCCCAGCCAACACCAGAAGTAGTTACTTCAATTCCAAGCTCACGCAGCTGATTGGCAGAGTCTTCTGCAAGTGCCTGACGCACAGAATCTCCATTTGAAAACATAATGGTAAGCTCTGCTTTTTCCCCATCTTTTTCTCTTATTCCGTCATCTCCTTCTATCCAGCCTGCTTCTTCCATCAGAGCCTTTGCTGCATCAAGGTCATACTCTGTAACAGCCTCCTCGTTGTACCATGGCATTTTGTCGCAAACGCTATAGGCTACTGTTCCATAACCATTGAGTACATTTTCAATCATCTCCTCGCGGTCAATAGCAAGATTAATTGCACGTCGTACCTTCACATCGGAAGTCAGACTGTTTCCATATGTGATACCGTCCTTTTCTTCTGGTTCTGTACATGGAAGATTAAAGCCACGATTATCCACAGTTGCCACACTCAGGAGTTCATATCCGTCAATTTTCTGATCACTGTAAGAGGCTGCTGTGTGAGCTACATCTGCCTGTCCGGACATTGCCGCTGCCATGGCTGCGTCTTCTTCCATAAACAGCACGGTCAGTTTTTTAATCTTTGGTTCTTCTCCGTAGTAATCCGGGTTTGCTTCAAAAATAACCTGCTGTCCTTTGTCCCACTGCTTCATAATATAACGTCCGGAACCAATTGGATTCTGTCCATAATTTTCATCATAGGCATGCTCTGGTACGATTCCCACAATTGCCATGGTGTATGGCCAAATGGAATATGGCTCATTCATATGAAACTCTACTGTTGTATCGTCCACTGCAACAGCTTCCTTCAACATGGTAAAATCGTTTACAGAGCTTTCATCACGACAGGTATTAAAGGTAAAAGCAACATCAGAGGCGGTCAATGGCTCTCCATCTGTAAACTTCACATCATCACGGATTTTTACTGTCCAGGTAAGACCATCGTCACTGCAGGAATACTCTGTGGCAAGGTCATTTTCAATTCCAAGGTCCTTGGTGGTACGAACCAGGGTACTCTGGATCAATGGCTCATGAACATGCTCTCCGGCTCCCCATCCGTAAGCCGGATCAAAACCGGATTCCGGTTCTGATGTGGTTGGCATTGTAACTACCACAGACTGATCCTCCGCACCCGCATAAACATTCCCGGCTGGTACAGCCAGCAGCATAGCCGCTGTACATAATAAACTGATTACTTTCTTGATTTTCATAGCAGTTCTCCCTCTTGTTTTTATTATCAGCAGAAATATTATTTTCTGAAGATTACTGACTCTTTTTTCTCCATCCCTCATTTCTTCTCAGAGCGTGTCTGAAAAAGGCTTTCTGCAAGATGTACATCACAATTTGTGGAGATTTTGCCCGAATTCAGGTGAAATATACCGCAAAGTGGAACATGCAGACTGCGGAATTTTTTTCAAATACGCTCCAGATAAGAAAGGCAGTTATAAGCTTTTGTCCTATAACTGTCTTTCTATAGAAGGTCTGTATTTACATGTAATAATGAGTGGAGGTGTTACATGTAACTATGTATAAAAATTCGCATTTCAGGCGTTTTCTGCCTTACTGCTAAAACCTATTGTACCAGAATCAACAGGTATCACAAGCTCCCCAGGGGGATATTTACCCATTCCCATTTTGCATATTTTTCTGCTTTTATGGAATATCTTACAAGGAAATTTCAAGAAAAAAAATCCTGCTTGCAGGATTCTCCGACTTCGGCGGGTTGCCTCGAACGGCAACTCCCCTTTCGTCGCAGTGCAATCCTGCCCGGCAGGGCTTTCTTCTGTGCTTATTTTACTCAAATACTGCATCCACCAGTTTCTTTGTATACGCCTCTTTCGGCTCATTGATAATAGCATCCGGTTTCCCGCTCTCCACCACTTTTCCGTCATACAGAACCAGCACCTTATCGCAGAAACTCTGTACAAGTGCAAGATTATGGCAGATAAATATAAAGGATAAGCCATGTTTGTCCTTCAGTTCTTCCAGAAGCTCCATAATCTGCTTCTGAATGGTCACATCCAGTGCACTGGTAGCTTCATCGCAAATCAGCACCTTCGGTTCTACAGCCAGTGCCCTTGCAATTGCAGCTCTCTGGCACTGTCCTCCACTGACCTCATGTGGATATCTTTTAGCCAGTTCTTCTTCAAGTCCGCACTGTTCCAGCAGTTCTTTCACCCTTATTGCGATATCGGCCTTCTTCATGCCGCGATTTCGAAGGCTCTCTCCGATTCCGTCTCCCAAAGTTCTTCTCGGGTCAAAGGAACCTGCCGGATTCTGAAAAACCATCTGGATATTTCCATATACGTCCCTCAACTGGCTCTGTTTCAATTTCGTAATGTCTTTTCCCTGGAATTTCAAAGTACCATCTGTAATATCCGTCAGCCTTGTGATCATCTTCGCCAGTGTACTTTTTCCGGAGCCGGATTCGCCAACGATTCCAAGTGTTTCTCCTGCCTGCAAAGAAAAGCTTACGTCATCCACAGCTTTAAAAGGCTCTTTTCCCCTCTGCGCAAATACCTTCGTTAAGTGTTCAGCTTCCAAAAGTGTGTTCATGATCTTTCCTTTCTCTTAAGCCTTGGAACTGCTGCCAGCAGCTTCTTCGTATAGGGATCCTGTGGATGGTTCAACACCTTTTTTGCCTCTCCATATTCCACCATTTTTCCATTCTTCAGAACCAGAACGGTATCCGCCATTGCCCGAACTACACCAATATCGTGGGTTACAATTATAATTGCTGTTCCAAACAATTCCCTGAGCTTTAACATTTCTCTTACTACCTGACGCTGAACCGATACATCCAGTGCACTTGTAGGTTCGTCTGCCAAAAGAATCGGTGGATTCATCAGCATGGAAATGGCAATCCCTGCTCTCTGATTCATTCCACCGGATAATTCAAAGGGATAGCTGTCCCACACGCGCTGGCTGTCTTTAAAATTCAGCTTTTCAAACAATTCCATGGCACGATCCTTTGCTTCATTTCTGCTCACTTTCTTATGGGCGCGCATACTCTCATAAATCTGGTCACCAATCGTACGGATAGGGCAAAGAGAGGCTCCTGCATCCTGAAAAATCATGCCGATTCCTGCTCCCCGGATTTTTCTTTTTTCCTTCTCTGAAATATCCAGAATATTCTGTCCCATATAACAGATGTCGCCTCTGGTTACCAGGCCTCCTGAACCAAGAAGTCCCATAGCAGCTTTGATCAGTGTACTTTTACCACTTCCGGATTCTCCTACAAGCCCCAGGATTTCGCCCGGTGTGAGTGAGAAGCTTACATCATGGACTACCGCTTCCCCGTCAAAGGATATCTCCACCGAATCATAGGTCAGTATTTTATTCTCCATTGTCGTGCAAACTCCTCCTTGATATCCAAAAAATATTTCTGCCAGCTGCCTGTATTATCCATACATGGCAGCTGGCTCTCATTTACACCATAGGCAGGTCAAACTCACAAAGCGTATTTTTCCTTAGTTAATATCCAGATCTGCTGTCAACTCATAGTAATCACAAGGATGGGACACAAGACCGGTTACATTTGACTGCATGATCATGCTCATTTTAAGATGAGAACAGAACACATAAGCGTTGTCGTCCAGAACGGTCTGCTGCATCTGAATTCCCAGTTCGGAACGTTTTTCCACATCAAATTCTTTTCCCATCTCTTTTGCAAGCTCTTCCAGCTTATCACTGTGATAATGTCCATTATTGGAAACAGAGTTATCCAGAGCACAGGTTGTGAAGAAATACTCCGGATCTCCTGTTGGGGCTGTTACCATGGCACTTGCGTATACGTCCCACTGCGCAGGATCTTTGCGGATGGTATTGCTGTCAGATGTGCAGTTAACCTGAACATCCATACCAATCTCTTTCAGAGTTGCCTGGGCTGATTCTGCCAGCAGCGGAAGCTCCTGACGGCTTGGATAGGTAAGCCAGCGGATTACAAGCTTCTCGCCATCCTTTTCACGGATTCCGTCACCATCGGAATCAATCCAGCCTGCATCCTCCAGAACCTTTTTGGCTCCATCCGGATCATAGCTCTCTGTAGTCAGATTCTGTCCGCCAAATGAAAAAGTATCCGGGAATGCACCAACTGCCGGATATCCGTATCCATTCAGAAGTACGGATACGAAGCTCTCTTTGTCAATTCCCATGGCAATTGCCTTGCGGACTGCCGGATCAGAAGTTACCGTACTTTCAAAATTCATCCATGCATAGAATGCGCGGCTTGTTGCAGCACTGGAGAACGTAAAATCATCATTCTCAAATAAAGGATAGCTTGCATATGCCATACCATAGGCAGCATTGATTTCACCTGCCTGAAGTGCAAATGCCAGTGTATCTCCATCGGAAATGGTTCGAACCGTGATTTCATCCACATTTACATCCCCATTCCAGTAGTTTTCATTTTTTACAAGTGTAAGATGATCGTCCGTTACCAGATCTGTAGCCACATAAGGACCCGTGCCGATTACAATTCCATTGTCTGTAATTCCGGCCTGTACATCAATGATACAGCCATAGGGATCACTTAAATAGTTAATCAATGCCGGTTTCGGCTCTGTGGTCTTAATGGTAACCACATTTCCATCTGCCTCAATACTGTCAATGCAAAGGTCCCCCGCTGCTCTTTCATGATTTTCAACCAGAGACTCCAGGCTTTCCTTTACCGCCTGTCCATCACAGACACGCCCATTGGAAAATACAACACCATCGTTCAAAGTAATTTTCCAGGTCAGCTCATCTACATTTTCATATTCTTTGGCAATCCATGGTTCAATTTCCATGGTATCAGAATAGCGGAACAGGGTTTCGCCGACACCATAGCGGATGCAGGCCCAGCCGGCGTAGGTGTTCTGTGGATTGATATCCGCTTCTTCATTCTCCGCATTAAAGGTGGTATCACCAAATACAAATGTTTTCTTATCTTCCGCCATTGCGGGCACTGTAGTTAATCCCATTGTCATACAGACAGCCAGTGCAATTCCAAGAATCTTCTTTGTTTTCATTTACATTCCTCCTCGTGTTTATTCATACTCTTATATTTAACATGCTTTTTTCCAAAGCTTACATATTTCATTTCCGCTTTGACAGCACAAAAGAGTCCAAAATTGTGTTTTGGAAGCCGCGTATTTCAGCCTCTGACTGTCTCGCATCACTTGATCCGGCTATTCTTCGGATCCAGGTAATCCCGGACGGTATCTCCCAGCAGATTAAAAATAACCACCGATATAAAAATCGCAATTCCCGGCGACAGAACCACCCATGGATATGTCTGGATCATACTTCGTCCACCGCTCATCATGCTTCCCCACTCAGCCATTGGAATCTGCGCTCCAAGACCCAGAAAGGAAAGTCCTGCAAGCTCCATCATCATGGTTCCAATATCCAGCATAGCTGTTACCAGAACCGGTCCGATCATATTGGGAAGAACATGTCTAACAAGGATCTGAGCAGAGCTGTCCCCAGCCAATATCGCCGCATGGATGTAAGGTTCCTCTTTCAAAGCCAGTGTCTGACTTCTGGCTATACGTGAATACTTTGGCCAGCTGACCACTGCCAGCGCAATAATAGCATTTTGGATACCTCCCCCAAGAATGGCCGCGATCGCCATTGCAAACACCAGCCCTGGAAATGCCAGACAGACATCAGAAATTCTCATCATAACAGAATCCAGAATTCCGCCATAATAGCCACAGCATAATCCCACAATCGTACCAAAAATGGAAATCACAGCCACCAGTATAAAAGTGGAAAAAATACTGGCTCTTGCTCCGCTGATCACCCTGGACAGCATATCCCTGCCATAAGTATCTGTCCCCATTGGATGCTGAAGACTGGGTGCCTGAAGGGCGCTGGAAAGATCCTGGGCGTAAGGGTCATAAGGACAGAGATGGTCTGAAAAAACTGCCAGGACTACAAGACAGACAGCCAGAACGCTGAAAATTATCAGCTTTTGTTTTATATGGATCTTTCTAATCCTCTGCACACGCACGGTTACGTGCTTTCCATTATCTGTGCTTTGCCCATTTTTCAGCACTACACTTTCTTTTTGACATCTACCTTGTTCTTTCTTACCCATCTTTGCCAGTATTTTACTTTCCGTTTTCTTTTCTGGCACTTCGTCCATTTTTTTTACACTCACTGCTTCGCACCTCCCAGACGGATTCTCGGATCAAGGAACCGGTAAGACAGGTCTGTGAGCAGATTCACCAGCACATAAATGATCGCCATCCACATAACATACGCCTGAATAATGGGATAATCGCGCATGGAAATAGCATCTACTGCCATTTTTCCAACACCGTCCCACATAAAGATGGACTCCACAATTGCCGTACCGCCAAGGAGGTTTCCCACTGACAGCATTAACAGGGTAATGACCGTAACCAGGGATGCTTTCATAATACTTTTCCATAAGGTAACAGAAAACTTCACCCCACGGGCACGGGCGCCTGCTACATAATCCTTACTCAGCTCATCTAACACAGTAGCCCTTACCTGCCGCAGATATTTCGCAGACATGGCAATGGCCAGGGTTATGGCCGGCATTGCAACACTTTTCAGACTCACATCCTTGGCAATAACAGGGAAAATCCTGACCCGGATTGCAAGAAAATACATAAGCAAAAGTGATACAAAGAAATTAGGAAGACTGTTTCCTATAAAACTGCAGAAACGAATCAAGTAATCAGCAATTGTATTCTGCTTCACCGCAGACAAAATTCCCAAAGGAATCGAAATAATAATAGTAAGCAGAATGGAAGTAGCCGTAAGAAGCAGGGTTGCCGGCAGTTTTGATATAAAAGTATCAAAGACCGAAACTCCTGATACATAGCTGTTTCCCATATCTCCACGCAGCAGTTTTCCAAGCCATACAAAATACTGGGTTAAAAATGGCTTATCCAGCCCCAGCTCTTCTCTTGCCGCATCCAGTGCAGCTTCTGACACTACCCCTCCTGTATTCTCCATTTTCCGCGTTACAACATCACTTCCTGCAATACGCATCATTCCATAAGAAAGAAAAGTAATTGCAAACAGAATGGGAATCAGCTGAAGGATACGTTTGATTGCATATTTTTTCATTTAATTGTCTCCATTCCATACTGTACAAGTAGGTTTTTACTCATTCTTTCATCCCTTGGTGTAGTTTAGCAAAATAAAAAACAGCCTACAACCCGCCCAGGGGGTTATAAGCTATTCTTATTTGGAATATATTTTCAATTTTCAGGAATACCTTTTCTCTATTTATGCAGACCGGCACACGTTCCTTTAGCCGATTCTGCTTCCGTTTTTCTTTTATCCCTCTCATATTCAGCTGCCATTCTCCAGCTTCAATTTTTCCCTTAAAAATCCCAGCAATTCCTCCATCAGCTCATCCGTCTCGTCATTCTTTCTTCTGATGTATCCGAAAACCACCTTATTCTTTTTGAATTCCAGCGGAATGCCTTTGTTTGCTGCCTTTTTATCATTGGAAAGATAACTGCCGCTGATATTGCAAAGTCCGGTCTCTTTCAGCATCTTTTCCATAATGTAGTCGCTGTTTGTAATAATGGAAACATTCAGATTTTCCCAGCTGAACACACTACGTTTTTCTTTCTCTCCCAATTCCAGAAACTCATCACGGAAGTTCTGGATAAATCGGAAGTTCTTCATCGCTTCCATATTTACAGTCTGTGCATTCTCTCTGTCAGCTGCTTCCTGATCCAATATATTCAACTTTCCCGGATAAAATGTCGCCGTACTTTCCTGCATAACGGTAAAAACCAGCTTGTTTTTCGCCAGCTCATACTGGAATTCCTTTTTTTGCTGTTCCATCACGTATACAAAGCCAATGTCTGAAAGGTAATCCCGCACACGTTCCATGACCGTGCGCACACCGGCTGTATAGATTTCAAAATGATAATCCTTGTCATAATTTTCCTTATAAAACTCCACAAACTGATTCGTAAACCAGGAACTGGGATTCAATGAAATCCGTAGATATTTTGCCATATTCCCATGGCTCATCTCTTCCAGTATCCGGGAATCATTTATGATCCTGCACGCATATCGGTATGCCTCCCGGCCTTTCGCCGTAAGCGCAATTCCCCTTGGCATACGCTCAAACAATACAATTCCCATTTCCTCCTCCAGCGCTTTGATTGCCTTGCTCACACTGGGCTGGGTTGTATAAAGCAGCTTGGCAGCCTCGCTGATAGAGCCAGTTTCAGCACACACTATAAAATATTTCAGTTGCTTCAGATCTAACATAGCTATTCCCTCTCCGGCGAAAACTTCAGTCTTTTTACATCTGCTTTCGTTCTGTTTTTATGTTTCCTCATCTACATCCAGCGCAAATCTGCAAAAATCCCCTCCACTGACTGCAAGATCAATGTCACTCGTCCTTTTGAAATCTCCACGCGCCCTTGCCCCAAAGAGAATTATCAAGCCTCACTCCCACCAGATTTCTTTCTTCCACTTTACCATATCTTCCTATTAAGTCAAGCTATGTACTTTCAATTTAAGCAGATTATAGGAATTCCCTATAGCCAGCTATCTTTATTCCATATTAGACAAGACCAGATTTCTATGCTATCATTAAATTCATATTAATCCTAGCTATTAAATAGGAAATGAAATAAGAGGAGGATACAATTATGAGAAAAAGCATATTGACTTTAGGAATTGCAGCAGTATTAACAGGAGTTCTGGCAACATGCAGTATGACTTATGCAGCTGATGACGAGCTTGCACAGATTCAGGAATCAGGAAAACTGAAAGTCGGTGTGGAAGGAACCTATCCTCCATACACCTATCATGACGACAACGGAGAGCTTACCGGATTTGACGTGGAGGTAGCAAAGGCAATTGCAGACAAGCTTGGTGCGGAAGCAGATTTCACAGAATCTGACTGGGATTCCCTTCTTGCAGGAATCGACAGTGGACGTCTTGATACAGTTATCAATGCAGTAAGTATCACCCCTGAGCGTGAAGAGAAATACGATTTCGCAGGACCATATTTCTACATCACACAGCAGATCGTAGTAGCCAAGGACAATGATGATATCGTAGATATGGCTTCCCTGGATGGCAAAAAAGTAGCAAACACTGCCACAACCGCTTACCTTGATATTCTGGAAGACGCCGGTGCCTCTCTTGTACAGATCAGCACAGCAGACGAAGCGGTTTCCCTGATTGAATCCGGACGTGCCGACTTCACAACCTTTAACTCTGTTGTATTCAATGAATACCTTCAGCAGCACCCGGATGCAAATCTGAAAGTTGCTTTCGTAATCCCGGACGTTGTGGATACCTACGCTGTCCCGATCAAGAAAGGGGAAACAGCTTTATATGATGCAGTTCAGAACGCTATCGACGAACTGAAAGAAGACGGAACTTTAAGCAAGCTTTCTGAGGATTACTTCGGCACAGACTTCACACAGCCGCAGGATGAAAATGCAGCAAATACAGACACCGCTTCTGAGGATGCAACAGCAAAAAGCACTGATGAAAACTAATTACTTTTCCACAGCTATTGTCCAGAACAACAGACAATCATCCAACAATTGAAAGTAAAAGGAAACAATTATGAGTGAACGTTTAGCAGGGATTCTGGTATCTTCTTTCACCAGAATCCTCATACCCGGAATAAAAGTTACAATCCCCCTTACCTTATTATCCTTTGTTTTTGGCTGCATCATCGCCCTTTTTCTGGCCCTGGTACAGATTGCCAATGTAAAAGGACTGAAGCAGTTCGCAAGATTTTACATATGGGTCTTCCGCGGAACCCCACTTATTGTACAGCTATTCATCATCTTCTTTGGCCTGCCGTCTGTCGGAATTATCCTGGACGCTTTTCCATCCGCTGTGATTGCCTTTGCCCTGAACCTTGGCGCTTACAACGCTGAGATTTTCCGATCTGCAATCCAGGCGGTACCAGAAGGACAGACAGAAGCAGCTTATATGGTGGGTCTGAGTTACCGCCAGACCATGACCAGGATTGTAATGCCCCAGGCATTCCGAATCGCTTTTCCACCACTATTTAACTCACTGATCGGACTTACCAAGGACACTTCCCTTGCCTCCAGTATCACAGTTGTGGAGCTGTTCACCACCGCACAGCAGATTGCCGCCAGAACCTACGAGCCCTTCGCCCTGTACTGCGAGGCTGCTGTTATTTACCTTATGATCTGTACCGTCCTTACATGGGTACAAAACTATTTTGAGAAAAAGCTGGTATGGAATGCTCCAGCACCAGTGAAAGGAGAATAATCATGTCTTATATTTCAAAAATCGACCCGGAAACAGCAGGCAAAAAAGAGAAAGAAGTAATCAGGGACCATCTTGCACAAGGATACAGGCTCACTAATGAAAAGCTTACTCTTCTCCATAATGCAGAAGCCTTTAAAGCCATTGAAGACAGCTCCTACTCCCTCGACCGGGAACTGCAGAGACTGATTGGAAAAAGAGCTGGTGACTTCTTTGAATATGCAATTTCCGAAGAAAATGACTGCCTGGTATGCAGTACTTATTTCAGAAAGCTTCTGAAAGATAATGGTATTGATTTCGACAATTTTCAATTTACAAAGAAGGAAGAATTACTTATTTCTTTTGGCCGCGCTCTTGCAAAAGATCCGAAAAACATTCCGGATGAAATCTATACTGAATTAAAAGAAGAATTCACAGAAGAAGAAATCGTAGTTATCACAGCTATGGGTGTGCTGATGGTTGCCAATAACTACTTTAATGATATTTTAAAGATCGAAGTATAATCAATGTCGCCTTCGGCAGCATCACCATATGTGAACAACTCGTATTTTATGATACCAGTGTCAAAAGGTCAAAAAGCCGTTCGTGTTTGCACGATAAGGCGTTTGAACTTGGGACACGCCAAATATGAGAAAGTAGCGATTTACGCAGTAAATCAGCGGATTTCGAATATTTGGAGGATTGCGGGAGCAGCGTAGCTGGGTCGCAATCCGGGGGTATCAAATGAGTGGCAAAAGACCTTTTGACACTCATATTATTATATGGGTATCTGACAGAAATGTCAAAATAACGACAACAGATATATAGCTATAAAATAAATAGCATACAATTTACAGCTTACATTTTTCATATATTTTCTATATACTTTATATTATGGATAAAGAAGCTGTCATTCCATAATATAAGAACTCGCAGGTAATCAGGAAGCGGTGAAACCGTTCCATTGATTGCCGGAGCATGTTTGAAAAGGGTTTTCTGCAAGATGTGCGTCAGAATTTGCAGGAGATTTTGTTCAAATTGGAAAGCAGCTTAAATGCGTGTAAAATCACAGGTAAGCCAGTTCGGCACCTGTTAAAAAGATTGGAGAACGAATATGAATCAGATTGATTACGAAAACTTAGGATCCCGAATGAAAGAACTGCGAATCAAAATGAAGCTTACCCAGGCAGAAGTTGCCAAAGCCCTGAATGTAACTCCTGGCTACATCAGCAACGTGGAGAATAACCGTACTGCAATGTCCCTGCGTATCCTTATTTATTATGCAAGGCTGCTGAACATCTCCCTGGATTCCCTGATTGGCAGAATTGATTCTGAATACCGTGAAACTGCCCTGGACCGCGAGATTTCCGAGCAGGTACATAAAATGAGTATTCCAGAGAAACAAAAGCTTCTGAAAACCATGAAGGTATGGATGGAAGAAGATTGATTCTGAACGTAAAAGGGGCTGTCTATTTCCAGACAGCCTCTTTTGTAACTTTATGGTGTTTATAGTATTATATCAGATTTTATTCCCCATTTCTGTGATATTATCACATACTTTTCTTTTTTACCTTGCGGACAAGTTTTCGGACCAGAACTACAATAAGGATAATAATTACAAGGAAGAGCAGGCAGATCAACACGATCATTACTGAGAATCTATTGGGATTTTTTACCAGATCAATAATATTTGTGCTGTCATCTACAACCTTACGGTTATGAGTGGCTGCATAATATTCCGGTACATTGGCAATTCCATCCCCGTCTGTATCTTCAAAGGACTTCATATATCTTGCAATGGCATCCCACGCCTTTAATTCTCTGCAGTCTTCCATGATTGCCTGGTCTTCCAGATTTTCAATGGGATTGCCGTCCTTGTCCTTTGGTTCAAGAGATAGCAGGCCATAGGACATTTTCATCACAGAGCCAAGCATTTGTCCTGTATACAAATCGGTCACAACATGATACAGCTTATCATCCTGGATTTCGATTCTTTCTCCGTCCTCTCTGGTCAGATAACAGTCCGTCACCTTATTCAGAATCATTCGATGAGGATTATATGTAAAATTCAGTCCGCTGCAATACAATCTTGCAGTTGTCATAAAATCCGAAACAGAAGCGTCTACTTCTGCTGCCAGCTTCAATTCTTTTCCTGTCAGATATGCATTGATAAGAGGATATCCTGCCACACCGTCTTTTCCAATTCCCAGAGAAAAAGAATTGTAAACATCCTCTACTGTAATATTGCCTTTTGTATATGTGTCACGGACCGTTCCGCTTGGCACAACCGCTACGTCTACCGGATTTCCATCGTAATACTCTGAATTTTCCACAGCATATACGTACGCATCAGACATAATATCGCCAAGATTCAGTTCTTCATGCTTTGTGCCCATCTCTTCCAGACTGTTGAATTCAACATCATTCTCAGCGAGAACTTCATCCCGGGTATAACCAAAATCAGCAAGGTAATTGGTGTCTACTGTATCCATTAATGCATCAATCCGTTTCTTTGTTTCCTGATCCGGCTTGATCTCATCAGACACAGGAATCAGCTCATAGGAGGTCATTTCCCAACGTCCGTCCTCCTTCTGTGTCATCGAAAGTGATCCAAGATTTCTTCCGTACTCGCCACAGGATACAATATATGTATTCCCATGCTTAATGGCTTCATTCAGCTCTGTATGGGAATGTCCACTGATGATCAGATCCAGATCCGGCACCTTTTTTGCAAGAATTTCATCCTCTGACTTGTCCTCGTCCTCCCAGGTTCCTCCATGGGACACACATGCGATCATATCCACATTCTCGTTTTTCTTAATCTCAGCTACTGTCTGCTTTACCGCCTCTACCGGATCTTTAAACAGAAGTTCACATGTAGGCGCACATTCCAGGGCATCTTTTCCAAACACGCCAACCACAGCAATCCTTGTATCGCCCTTTTGAATTACCACATAATCCTTCACACCGTATGCTTCAAATGCTTCTTTGATCTGCTTCTGCCCATCATTTAAGCCATCTTTCTCCATAGCGTCCCAGTCCACATTGCACACTGCGATCTCCGGCACTGTCTCACCGGAATTTATGGCTGCCTTCAGCATATTTGCCAGTCCCTTTGACCGGTAGTCGTATTCATGATTTCCCAAAGTAGTCACATCATACCCCAGATATCCCAGCATTCGAAGCTCCGCTGCCTCCGTATCATATACGGTCTGGATCAATGTACCCATGGAAAAATCTCCGCCATCCAATACCAGGGTATCTGGATTGTCTTTCTTCTTTTCATCTATCAGGGTTTTTATTTTCGCAAAACCGCCAACTTCTTTTTGCTGTCCATCCACAATTGTTGAAAAGCTGTCCAGATGGGAATGTGTATCATGGGTAAACAAAACGTCTACCTTTTTCGTCCCGGCTGCTGTCACAGGAATATCCAGTACAAGCAGAAGCAGTATTGCAATTGTTAATACAATTGACAAAATTCGTCTCCGTGTCTTCATAATTTCTCCTTTTCGTTCAAAAAATTTTCTTCTGATTTCTACAGCATTTCTTCTGCCAGCATCTCCTGATATCCGGCTGTCCTGAATTTTCTAATCAGCGCTGCCACCGGCTTTAACCTTTCATCCGTTATCCGTTCCAGTATTTTCAACCGCTTCGGTGATATAACCTCTTCAGACTTGCACCTTTCATAGTCAGCAGCTTCCATATGCCAGTAATAAAATTCGCCCTTATAATACTGCGAAAGTTTCTGTGCGATCAACACACCTTCCGGATCCAGATCTCCTGCATAATAAACTCGGGTTTCGGATTTTGCAAGTAAATCCAATGCCATCAAACCCGCCAGTCTTGGCTGACCGTTCATACACATATAGGCTTTTCCTTTTTGATTTGCTTCTTCTTTTCCACAAAGCATTGCAAAAATCGAAGGATTTTCCACAATATATATTTCGTTTCGGGGACAATGAAGTGACTCCCATTCTGTAAGCACTGCAAGAGGAACCTGTACAATGTGCTGTTCTTCTAAAAAGCCTGCCATACCTTTATGATAAGTTCCATCTTCTTTCACAGCCTGCACTTGATACATCATCGCATAATTGGAAACATCATCCAGCATAATCCCTGCCAGCAGATAACTTTTCTGACGTTTATACGCAGGAAATATTGCACATGTCTCTACTGTAATTCTTCGTATTTCCAAATCCATCTGTATGATCTGATATAAAAAATTACCATCTGCTGTTCCAATATCAAACGCATGCGGATTACCTGTCAGCATAGCTGCAAATACGGCAAGGTACATCTTTGTGCTGCGATATGGCAGATTGTTATAGATTTCTGCTCCAAGCCGCAGCGTCCTGTCCCATTTGGCCAGCTCCTGATTCCCATTGTCTTTCACAATGCTTCGCAACGGTTCTAAGGCTGCCTCTGCAGGAGTTTCTTCATAGTCTCTCTGAAAAATCTCCCATATACGCTCTTTTTCCTGTTCCCGTAAGGATTTTTGCTCCTGTCTTCCAAGCAATGGCTCTCCGAAGAAATTCTCTAACAGGCATTCCGGCGTTATCTCTTTATATCTGCTTGTTTCCAGCGCCTGTCTGAATTTTTCTGCTGACACCGTTACACTTTTCTGACTGTGAAAAGATTTTCCGAAAAAACCTTCCAGTTCTTCAATATCTGTTGGTTTCAGATTCTTCAGAATTACTTTTCCACCAAACCTTCCGTAAGAAATGTATTTCTCCCGGAAGCCTTTCAGCACCTTCTCCCAGACTGGGCTCAGGCGAAAATAAGCCAGACAGTCTTTCATTTTATTCTCAAATTTATACTCCTGCTGCCTGTCCAATCTCTATGCCTCTCTGTTCTACTTCATCCTCATGTTCTAACAATTCTTTCCTGTGACCATTCCATAAATAGGGCATAACGGTTACAAATTTCGCATTTCCCGGACGGATTAGCTGATAGATTGCCAATGCGTCCAACGTATCACAATCTCCCCACAGAACCTGTGAGTTAATAATAAAATCAAACTGGAATTCTGTCATCAGACGGAACATATCACGAATATTCTTATTATCTACTCCGGCAAATGCCTCGTCCAGAGATATCAATCTCGGTGCATCTTCCCTTCCTCCCTGATACTTGGCCACAACTGCAGAAAACAGCGGTACATACATGGACATTGCTTTTTCCCCGCCACTGAAGGTTCCGAATACACTATTTGTCAGCTCCTTCTGACGTTCCCCGTTTTTCTGAGAAAACAGCTGAAATTCAAACCATTTACGGTAATCCAGCGTATCCTTCATAATCTGATAGAAGGATACCATTCCCGCACTGTCTTTCGCATTTCTTCGTGCTTCTGCCACCTTGGAACGGAAATGGGCAGACAATCTGGCTGCCTCATCTTCACTCATCAGCCGATAATCTTTCTTCAGTAATTCTACCAGTTCCTTCGTATCCAGCTGGTCTTCCTGTTCTGCAGTCTTACTTCGCCATCTAAGGCTAAGCTTTAATCCGCTGGAGGTATTCATACCGTTCATCAGGGAATTCATTTTCTGTACCCATGTATTGGAACTGTTAATCTTTCCACGGATTTTTCTGCTTACCGTATTGGCAAGAATGTCTTCAAACAACTCCCGGTCTCCATCTTTGATCAGATTCTCCAGCTCTGTGATATCTTCTTCAAGATGCAAAAGAAGACTGGCAAATGATATCTTTACGCCTTGGTATCTGGCTGAAATATCCAGTCGTTTTGCAGGAAATTCCGTTTGTTCTTCTTCCGTAAACAACTCATTCTGCATTAAATGATAGTCTGTAAGAAAGCCTCTGTTCTCAAAATATACTTTATTCAGATCACGGATCACACTGTCTTTATCCAGCGCTTTTACATCTGATTCCAGATAACTTCTGATATGTGCGGCATCTTCCGGTATCTCTTTTGGTATTTCCACATAATGCAAAGCCTTTTCCATATCATAGCATTCTGAAAAATATTTCGTTTTCTTTTCATATTCTTCAATTTTCTTCTGGTTTTCATCTAAGCGCAGTGTCAGTTGTCCTACTTCGTCTTCTTCATGCGTCTGTCTGCTTACGCATACACGTAATTGCTCCGGATACTCCTGCAGCCAGTTAATACATGCATCAAGCTGTTCTTTAATTTCTTCGTAATCAGTCAGACGCAATTGTTCCTGAATGGAAGTCTGTTCTTCTGTCTTTCTCCTGATTTCTTTTTGAATTTCCTGCAGATCATACCGTATCTGTTCCATATCTGCATCCAGATCTTCCAGATGTTCTTTTCGCTCTCTCAGATACATCAGACTTCTAAGATACATTTCATGTGCAGCAATCAGGCTGATCAAATGCTTTCCATATTCTTCTGCTGCTTTTTTTGCTTCTTTAAATATATCATAAGAACAGGTCAGATATAGTGCTTCTGCAATTTCCAGTGCTTTCTTTTTCTTTTCTTTCAGTATCTCGGCCAGTTCACGGATCTGATATTCCAGTTTATCACTCTCTCGCTTCAGCTGTTCGCACTCTCGTTCCTCGGCCTGCAGCATCCGAAGTGCTTCTCTCATATCTGTGTCTTTCGGAAGATTCTCGTATTCTTTTCTGAGAATAACTTTTCTGTCAGACAGCTTTCTATGCAGTTCCTCCAGCTGCTGTAATGCGGTTTCCAACTCTGTGATTCTCTGTCTGCACTCTTCTATCTTTGCCTGTCTGTGTTTTTCACGGGCCTTTGTTCCAAGGAATCCTGCCTCATATTCTCCTGTTACAGTTCCGGCAAGCACTCCCATTCCGTAAGTTCCATCTTCTGCAACCGTAAACAAGCTCTCACTATCATATGCAATACTTCCGAGAATTCCGGTCAGACGCTGATTGGAAAATATGTCGTTCACTTCTTCATTCAGTTCCAATACATCTAACAGACTTCTGTCTGGCTGCAAATTCTTCTGACTGTTCTTGCAGACAAACAGATAGTGATCTTCACATCCTTTTTCTGTTTTCAGAACCTGCTCTTTGTATTGCTCATCTATTACCAGTGCATCCAGAATTCCCATCTTTAATAAAGCTTCTTCCAAACGGTTACAGGCTTCTTCTTCCAGATTATCTCCAAATTCTATGACCTTGTAAAATTCCTGATATGGAATTCCAAGAGCATCCAGTCTCTTACGGTTACGTATAACTGCCTCTGAGCGTTCCGGCTGTGGTTCTTTCTGATTCTCCCATTCAGCCAGATCAGCCCTTACTTCTTCCAATTCCTTTTTTGTATTCTGGCTCTCTGTATCATTTACCGAAAGTTCAGCTTCGATTTCCCCATTTTTCTTGATCCATACATCTGCAATCCTCTGACGAACTTCAGCAAAATCAGAAGATTCCTTATACGCATCTGCAAATATACTTAATTCTCTTAATAATTCTTTTTCTAATGCCAGCTCCTGGTTTGCACCGTTCCACTGATACAATGCTTCTTTCCATTCATTCTGTGTCTGCACAAATACAGATTCCAGTTCTGACACTTTTCTCTGAAGAGTATCCAGTTCACGAATCCGTCTTTCTCTTTCTTTTATCAGATCATCTTTCTGTCTTTCCAGGTGATCTGTCTCTGCCAGTATCTCTGTTCCCTCATTAATTTTTTCTTTTGTGTTATCAAATTGCTGCTGGTGTAAATTGAATTTGTATGGTTCTTCCGGATGTTTTTCCAGCTCTTCCTTCATAAATGCATGCTCTTCAAAGGCCATGGTATCAGCCTCATCCTGCATCTCTTCTATAAGCTCTTCCAGTTCTTTTTCTTTCTCATATTTCCTGTCTTCTTCTGTTTTGATCTGATTCTGTGCATCCTGATATTGAGTCTGTTTCTGCTCCAGGAATCTCTGTTTTTCCATTAGATTTTTTTGTTGTCCGTTTAATTCCGTAATCAGCTCCGCTTCTCTTCGCTTCAATGCTACAGCGTCACTTTTATTCAGAGATTCTTTTTCTTTCTCCATGGATTCACGTTTCGCATCCAACTCCTGATGTTCTATTTTCAGAGCTTCAATCTTCTTTTTGCATTCACACAGCTTTTTCTCCTGTTCTTTTTGCTGTGTCCTTGCATTTTCCAATTTTAGCCCAGCCTGTTCGCAGCGTTCTGCTTTTTCATATAATAATTTCTGATTATATTTTGAAAATACTGCCTGAATCTTTTCTGCTGCCTGTCTGGCTTCTTTCCTGTTTTTCAGATTCATGGTCATGGTATCCATATTTTCAATGGCTTCCGACATAGGACGTAGGTCATCATCAGACAGGGGCTGAAGGGAATCACTTAAAATATCATTGATTACAGATGGCTTAAAATCCTTGGAAAGCTTCGGTGTACGCAGCTGAATCAAAAGATCTATCATTTCCTTATATTCTTCTGTTGTCTCAAATCCAAAAATCTGGCGGTTCACATATTCCATATAATCAACCTGTCTGTCAATAACGCGGCCGCCATCCCCAATCCTGTTTTCCAGCTCTTTTTTGGAAAGTGTAACCTTTTCTCCTGAATCCTTGTATAAAAAGAAATCCTTACCGATACGTCTTCCATCGGTCAGGCTAAAATACCATTTGTCCAGATTCTTTCCTCTTCTTGCGCGGATACCCATTCCAATCGTTAAATATGTGTCACTGTTTTGTCTTTTAAGCTCCAGATACAAATAGCCAGTGCGTTCTTCACGTCCGTCATCTTCTTCCAGAAGATAGCTGCTCATCTTACGGTCCCTGGAACCGAAGGGATCCAGTCGTTCCGGACTCATATTTCCATCCAGAAGAAGAGGCACCACACTCTGCATGGTTACTGATTTTCCCGATCCATTTGAACCTCGAAGGAGCATTCTGCCCTTCACAAACGGGAATTCCTGTTCGTCATAATACCAGAAATTAATCAGTCCGATCTTATTTGCCTGCCATCTGCTATTCATCATTTCTTCCTCCCATATAATCCTCCGGATAGCTTCCCTGTATTTTTCCGGTGAGCGGACATATTTTTATATGATGAGCGAGTTCTTCTTTTCTTATGAACATCCACAACTCCATCTCATCCAACACACTTTTTACAAATTCCCCTTCCGGCATCTCGCGATAATTTTTCGAAAATCCACTTCCATATTCCTGTTTCATTTCTTTTATCATATTTTCAAATTCAATCTGATCTATAAGACAGGTTTCATCCAATCCGGTCTTCCATTGACCCTTCTCAATTTTCTTGCGTATTTCACGAAAACACAAAAGCAAAATATCGGATATGGAATTATTGCCGGGAAATACCGTTCCCATCCTGCAGTCGTCTCCGGATAGCAGATATGCACTTCCTTTATGAATGTGCACATGACAGTCAAATATCTGCTCCAGTTCTTCGCTTAATCTGCGTCCGTAATATTTCAGATATTCAAAATCCTCCGATGAGCCATCCGCTTTGTACATACCAGGTGCAAAAATCAGTCTTTTATAAACCCTGTGTCTTCTTGCAAAGCCTCGGTCTTCATCCACTTCAAACCAGTCACTTTCCTGAAAATCTTCCGGTTTCGTGTATTCCATAATGTCTTTTGAAAAGCTCTTCATAAAATACCTGGATGCCCCTGTATTTTCATAAAGCACTTCTCCTCCTTCATCGTCCATGAATGCCTCGTCTTTTCCATCTGTAACTCCAATAAGCCCCTGATCTGCTGCAAATCTCATTACACGAATCAGCTTTCTTCTGTTCGTATACAATGTCCAGTCAGAGATTTCCCCAGGCAGATTTGCTGTAATATATTCCGTCAGCTGTGATATGATAAACTGCTCCTGTGCATCTCTGTCTTCCAGAAACATCAGCAGAATACAGAGATATGCATATTCTTCTTTTGAGGAAAATTTCTGGATCCCCATAAAGCTTTCCGGTATCACCGGAATCTTCTCCATCTTTATCAGAAGTGAATTGTCAATGATCTGGCAGCCCATTTTCTCTGTAGTAAATTTACGCAGTTCTCCAAGGGCATCTCTTAATTTATAATAGGTTTCCTTATCTCTGGATTTTAATACCCATCTTTTATTTAACAGGATCTCCAGTTCCTTCATCACGTTTCCTCCTGAAATACAATTGACAAATCAGGCATAGTAAAATTACCATCCAGACAATGCACAACACAGGTCTCATCTGCCCGGCTTCTGTCTAATATGTATCTTCTTCCATCATCCGTTCTTGCAGAAAAATCCGCAGATTCCATGGCATCCGACAGCCATTTCAAAAGGATCTCTCTGATTCTTGGTTCCAGCACCGGTAATTCTCCAAAATGAATCCTTCCATTTACTTCCAACGCCTGCAATTTTTCCATTTCTTCTCTCTGTTTTTCCAGCATTTTACGTCTTGTTTCCTGCTTTTGCTCTGCTGATTCGCGGATCGCACTTCTTCTGGATTTCTCCCTGTATGTACGTATCCTTGGCTTTAAACTGATTTCCATGGGTTGTTCTTCGTATACTCCGATATTCATGCTATCCGTTTCACGTACCAGATCTCCGGCAATATGCTGCGGGCACTCCATGCCAAATACCATTGCAGACATTTTGTGAGCTTCTTCCATATCCTGGCATTTCAAAAATAATTCTGCCACCTTGCGGTATTCTTCTTTTCTGTTAGCCCCCAATGCATTCTTTTCACTTAACTGCGCTGCATATCTTGTGATCCTGCGAATAATGTCATTTGTCGCATCAAAAAGCTTTCCCGCTTCATTCTCCTGGCCTTCATTTCCTACGAACCAGTCATAGATACTTTGATAACGGCCCTTAACTTTCTGCCAGATCATTTCCTTCGATACTTCTACATCCATTCGCGGTATCGACAATTCATAATCAACTACTTTTTCAAATACCTGATTTTTCATCTCTTCCTTCTGCATGCATAAGCTTTCTTCTATCACACCTACATTTCTCTGTAATCCCTTAATAAAGCTGCGCAGATATTCGATCAACCGGTCTTTAAACACCAGAAACTGTTTCGTATGCATCATTTCTTCTGCCCGCACACTGTTCAAATCTCTGATATAGTCCTGATAATTCTGATTCAGGCGTACAAAATCATTATTCAGATCTGTCCACCAGGTATATACTTCATTTTTATCTCTTTCCACCATCTCCGGAAACCGTTCTATACCTCTTCGTATCCGCTCCAATAATGTGGGTTCTAGGGATGCACCTTCAATAAACAGATTCTCAAGTCTAAGCACCAGACGTTCTATCTCTACACTATATTCCGTCATCTGATAGCGGTACTTTTTATTCTTAAATTCTTCAATCGATGCCACCTTTTTCGTATCCTGGATCGTATTCAGATTCTTCCATTCTGTCAACATTGTAAGATCCTGCTGACACTGCTCTGGTCTGTAATCTGCAAAAAAAGGATCCTTTATCATTTCTTCGTAAACCTCTTCCTGGTACAGCCAGTATTTCAGTTTCTCGTAATGTTCAAAAAAAATACGCATAATACAGCGATATCTGCTTACATTATCTGCATTTAAATATTTCGCTTCTGTCAGTGGTTTGATTAATTTATCTGATACCTGCATGAGGCCTCTCCTTCTTTTCATACATGGGGTTACTTATATATAATGTCGGAGGCAAAAGTCCCCGACTACGATACTTGCGGATTGTTTCACCGATTACATTGTATCAAGACGTTGGCCAGTCGACCAGTCCTAATCTGTAAAAGCTGCTATTTTTTTGCACGAAAAGAGGCTGCAGGAATTCTATCCTACAGCCAATTTCGCTTTTTTGTTTATTTCACTTTTTTATTCAAACTCGATTTCAGCAACTATATATTGTGTCTAGTCAAGTTTTATATTACTATATTTTGTATAATCATTTTTGATATTCTATGTATTCTTCATTATTTTATGATTTTTTGCAAGCATTTTGCAACCACCACAAGTTTCGTCATTCTCAAAATGCCATTGTTTACAATTTATAAAAATATCTTTTAGCATCTGCCATTGTATTTACCATAAAATCTTCATCATTCAGTGCCGATGTAATAAGACTCTTAGTACATGGAATATGCAATGTAGCTACAGAAGACATATTATCACGAAAAGCCGGCAACTTATCCCACAAATCTTTAATCTGCTTCTTGAAATTTCCATTACTATCAACTATATCTGACTTCTTGTCGTAATCTGGATAAATTACAATTACCGGTAAACCTTTTGTACTTATTCCGTAATTCATTTCCTCCCTCAATGCACGACTATTGGCAGTAATGGAACTTAAAAATAAAATAATGTTCTTAGAATTGTCAAGTCTTGTATGAAGTCTAGGCTTAAGAGTCTTTTCCCAATCACTACCATCTCGCACATTATATGTCTTATCATGTGCATCATTAAAGGGAAAACTATTATCCTCTCCTCTCCACATTCTTAGCATATTGTAGTAAACAAAATCATGTGTTGAATTTGCCCCTAAATTACTTTCACTAAATGGTTCCGAAACATAAAACGCACTATAATTTGCATTTCGATATGACATATTAAATTCCTCCTTTACTATATGTCTAATGTTACTTTATCTTTATCTCCTTTATATATAACAACATCAACTTCTCCATGTATTTTATCTCCATACAATTGAAATAACGATGTTATTACTCTCAGTGAATCATTATGTGACAATCCTGCTCTCGAAAGGTTTGTTCCCATCAATGGAATTACCAATCTATGCCCTTGACCATGTTGATCGTAAAAATTAAGAAGTGATTTTATGCACATTTCTAAATCATCGACAGAAGTATGAGCGATATTATCTTTATCGTATTCCGAAATTGCAAGTAACAAAAAGGTACTATTGTTATTTCCCCTAATCATCGCCACTGTGCCTAACTCATATACTTCTCTTTTCCCACGTTCCTTATCTTCGTCAGCAATAATACTTTTGGGCACTAAATTTTGCATTTCCAAGCAATTATGTATCTTGTTGTCTATTTCTTCTATAGTAAATCCCTTATTAACCATTGTTTTTATCCATCTTCCATGTAGCGAATTAGGTGATACCAATGGCTTTGAACATGTTGATATATCTTCATCTACAATAGTGTCAAAACATGAATTAACCGGAATTACAAATAACTTTTCTTCCTTGTTCCTTTTGTCAAACCCATCTTTCATAATATCAGAATAACATACTTTTATTTTCCCAGATGGACTTTCCCAAATTGTCTTTGTTCTCTTAAAAATACACGTCCATAGAATTGCAAGTATGAGCGCAAGCACACATAATAATATTATTATCACACATTTATATTGTGTTGACGTAATGCGTATATCATCCCAAGTCCAAAACAAAAAGAAAAGCGATAATATACTTGCAAATGTACCAATATACTTAATCCACGTTTTACCTATGAACTCCAAATTTTGTTTTATCACATTTACTTTGTTCATAATATAACTTTTGTACTCTCCTTATACTACTCTATTTGTTCATTAATCTTCTCAATCCACCCACTATCATCACTCTCAAACAGCTTTATGAACTTTCCAAAATTACTGCTACCAGTAACAGAATCATCCGAATCCAAATCTTTCACTCGTCGACTCATATCTTTGTAATTCTCTACAGTAACATACTTCATAACCTCATTGATCTGGTCTGCCCTTCCTTTGTAATTCTCTACTCCGGTATATTTCTTTATCAAAGGAACATTCACCGGTTTTGCAGGAGATTTCAAATTTTCGTCGGTCCAATGCTTGGATATTATCTGCATCGTACAGGGATTACCAAACATAATCACTTCATCTGCAGCATTATCCACACCATGAAACACATTAATCTTACGCTTAATGTCCTCATACTGCTCATGAGGTTTCTTTTCAGTATCACAGAACACAAGCACCAGTTCGTCTGCTCCATTTTGATACCTATCCTGATATCTCGCCGGGATATTTCCATTGCCACCGGCATTAACTAGTGAAACTTCATATTGCTCGTTCCACACATTCAAATCTTTCAAGCGCTTAAGATACTCATATTCTTCATTACCTTCACAGATAATGCAAATTTTATGCTTATCAAAGAACTTAGGGAGCTTATTTGGCATCGGCATCATCCCCCTTTACATCACCTTTAATACTAAGCAAGGAATTGATTAGTTCTGGATCAGGCAATGCTCCAAGAGCACCTTTCCGATATTTTTCCATAACATCTGTCGTATCTCGTACGCCCTGCTGTGCTGTAAAATCTGCAAGTGAATATACATACACACCTTCTTCATCCTTATGAACAAACCAAATCTGCTCCTTTCGGAACATTCTCTTGCAATCCATAAGATTTATATCATGTACTGTAAATATCATCTGTGCACTTGTATTTAATTCATTATTAAACATCGCAACAATCGCCCTGGTAAGCTTAAAATGAATACTGCTATCCAACTCATCCACGACTAAAATCCTGCCTTGTTCAAGTGCTTCAATTACATAGCTGGCAATAGCTGCAATCTTCTTTGTTCCTGTGGAGTCAAACATCATACTTGGCACATGGACTCCCTTATAAGTAGAAACCAATCTGATTTGATCCATAATGTTCTCTGGAATATCAAGCACTTTCTCATCTGGCTTTTCGTCACCTTCACCAGTTTTCAGCTGTATCTTATCCATATCCACATATTCAAAATTATCCATATATAAGTCAGCATTTTTTATGAACTCAACAACCTTTTGCTGTAACTGATTCTTATTCTTCATAAGTTCAATCGTGTGCTGCATAGGTATGTTATTCATATTGATGATATCAATTTTTTCTGCAAATCCGACAAGAATCTGCTTCATCTCATTGATATGTTCGAATTTACTTGTATCTACCACATAGCATAGCAAATTATTCTTCGATACAACTGAAATCATATTCTGAACAGATTCATCAATACACTCATATATTTCACTAACAGTATCTTTTTTTAACCAACAAACTTCCTTTTCGTTGTTGTACTGATCTTTAAATATCTCCAAAAATGACTCATATATATATTCTTCTTTTTCTGCATCATACTTAAAATCATAAGAAAACTTTCTTCCAGATGCCATAAATGTAACACCTAACTCGCATACATCACTATCAGTAAATATATTTGGCATTAGTCCATTCTTCTTATTTAAAAGTACATTTCTTATTGCCCTAATGCACTTGATTAGACATGTTTTACCAGCATTGTTTGGTCCATATATTCCTACCGTTTTAAGGACATTAAAATTATTCTCTTTGTGAACATTTGCTTCAAATTTTTTATTTCGCATATCTGCTTTCATCGAAAATGTAATGTCATCCTCAAATGCATAACAGTTTTTTGCTCTTATCTCTATAATCATGGCTCATTCCTCCAAGTCACTTTTCTTCTTTACTTATCATTATTATATCATTAATTATTTTTTATGCAACTTTTTTTCACAAAAAATATAATTTAGAGATTAATTAAACTTAACATAGCAAAAAGGACAGCCTCCCAGCAGCCCTCTACATCACACATACTCTCAAAAAATCTAATTTTCAAAAAACTGCAAGCATTTTGCAAGCACAAAAAACGGGAAGCCGCATAAATACTGGCTTCCCGCTGTTTTTACCTTACTCAAACTCGCAAATAAAGCCTTGCCACTATACACTTTTGTATAGTGATTATGGTTCTATCTGGTTTTATATGTGTTCCACTGTCCAAAGTCCACAGGCTGTACTGAACGGTGTTATCAATTTGTTATCAAATACTTGTTATCAAAAATCTTCACATATCTATAATTTTATTGTAGATACGTTGCTTCTTTCCTATTCTGGATCAGGTAAGCCAATCCTAGCTAAAAAGTTAGAAAATCTTTGAGATATTAATTCCCTATATAAGCAATCTACAGAACATACATATTTTTCTTTATATATTCCATTTAAATAATTTACATTAACAGTAAAGTAATGTTTGAAATCAATAACACTTTCTACAATTTCTACATCATCATCAAATTTTAAATAGTGATATCTTTTATTTTCATTCTTTATAATATTATCACATAATGACTTGTTTCTTCGCCCTTTTGGTTCCATCATTAGTCCTAATTGCTCTAAGTGTTTCCCCTGTCTAAAATCTTCAAAATTATAAATTGGGGCAACTATAACCGATATAAGAAATTTATCTTGATTTCCCTGCTGTGTTTCCTCCCACTTTTTTCGTGCATTATAATCTTGTTGCAAATCACAGGCTTGCGTCAATATAATAACATGTGGAAAAATTATTTTCGAAACTTCTATTGTATTTTCATCTTCTTTTACATATTCAATATACTCTATATCTCGAAAAATATCACATTGATTAATTACACTCTTACTTTCAACGTATGTCTTCGTCAGTACTTCCGCCATCTACAACATTCCTCCTAATCACAATTCTCCATGGTTTATTGCGATTAATTTTTTCCTCTTTTTTATCTGGTAGAACAACAACGGAGCGTTGCATTTCATTAATTGTATTTATATCAATACTCTCAAAAGTAGCCACAGTTTTCTTTTGAATATCTTCCACTCTTATTGCCCCACATTCATATTTTTTCTAAGTTCTTCTGTTATCATTGTTTCAAAACATTTTTGATCCTCATAATGCATATCATTAATGAATTGTTCAATATCTTCACGATAAATTATCCCTGTAGAATATGCATCAATATCTATAACAAAATCTTCCTTCTTCATGATAGCAGGATAATCAGGATTATAATAGCCATATTGTAAACGAACACTTAAATCTTTGTCAATAATTGCATATTCTAAAACTGTCATTAATTTCGTTGTCTTATCATTCTTATGTGATGATAAAGCTCTAAAAAATTTGTCATCAATCCAATCGTCATGATCCTTCAGTGGTAGATTATTAATATAACGTAACCCCAATCTTTTACCTTGATTTTCAGGAAAAGTTTCCATTACAACACCCAAAATGTCAAAAACAGCACATTTTAATTCTTCAAACACATTATAATCTTCAATAGAAAATACAATATTATCTGATTCAATAGTACATTTATTTTCTCTATTTCTTGATAAAAAAACCCATTGTTTAGTTCTAACCTGATTAACCGCAGGACCATTTACCGGATTAATTTGTAATTCTGTTCCAATAATATCCTGTGGTTCCGCTATCGGATAATATTTTTTCACTACATCATAAATGTTTTTAGGCATTGTATTCTTTAATACATTTATTGGGCTCGCAAAATCTAATCTGCACACAACTTCTCTTACATAATTATTTTGATAGCAAATCTCTTCGTACATAATCTTCCTCCCTTTTATGGTACTCTTTGTTCAATACCAACTAAACTTATTACAAATTTTCAATAAAATTTTTAACAATATATTCTCAAATCACTCAAAAATTCTCGTAATATCCTGATATCGGTTGACCACTCTATAAATCTCCACATATTCGTTTTCTATCTTGTAGATAATCACATAATCTTCCCATATCGCATATTTATAATCTGTCCGAAAGCTGACCCGTTTGGAGAGATCCGCCCCCATTCCAGGAAACATCTGAAGGTTTTCAAATTTACCGTAAATTTCCTTTATGGTCTTTGCTGCATATTCTTCGTTATCTTCAGCAATATAATCTTGGATGTTTTTCAAATCCTTTGCAACAATCGGATTGATCCGCAATTTTAACATCTTATTCCCCCACAAGTGCTTTCAGTTCGTCCAGATTCAACCAACCCTCGCCATCTTTCACTGCTTCTTCAGCTTCCTGCAGCTTCAAGAGAAGCTTTTTCT
>OLND01000145.1_pt1 | contig 87158 bp, 107 predicted proteins | sample 1672031 | NCBI WGS metagenome assembly OLND01 (sample SAMEA3136638, study PRJEB25190) | human gut metagenome | biome: human gut; feature: human-associated habitat; material: faeces | place: Austria | collected 2013 | reverse complement strand
GAAGTATTTTATGGGGAAAGTATGCACTTAATTTGACAATTCAAGATATGAAAAACGCCTGCTTACGAAAAATAACAGTATTATCTTTCGTAAACAAGCGTTACATGCTTATTTATTCCCTTTTTTATGATGAGTGTTCCCGCTGGGCATCTTGCCCAGCGGTAGACCAGAGCTAGACTAAGAAAAGCTAAGCTATTCCATCATCATAACACTCAACAAAATTGATAAAAATTAAACAAGTTCGATAATTGCCATTGGGGCAGCATCGCCACGACGTGGTTCTGTTTTAAGGATACGAGTGTATCCACCGTTACGTTCAGTATAACGAGGTGCGATTTCTGAGAAAAGTTTTTGAAGAGCAGTTGTTGATGTATATTTATCAGTTGCTTCATCATAGCTTTCAGATGCAATTTCGTTACGTACAAATGCAGCTGCTTGACGACGTGCGTGCAAATCACCACGTTTACCAAGAGTAATCATTTTTTCAACTGTTTTACGGATTTCTTTAGCACGTGCTTCAGTTGTAACGATTGCTTCGTTAATGATAAGATCTGTAGTCAAATCACGAAGAACCGCTTTACGTTGTGAGCTTGTGCGTCCAAGTTTACGGTATGCCATGTTATCCTCCTATATTATTATTTATCATTTTTAAGTCCAAGTCCAAGATCAGCCAATTTAACTTTGACTTCTTCAAGTGATTTACGACCTAGGTTACGGACTTTCATCATTTCAGGCTCAGTCTTCTCTGTTAAATCATGAACGGTATTGATACCGGCACGTTTCAAACAGTTATATGAGCGTACAGACAAATCAAGTTCTTCGATGGTACGATCAAGCAATTTTTCATCGTTCACTTTTTCAGTTTCCTTCATCACATCTGTAGCTTTAGCCACATCAGTAAGATCCGTAAACAAATTCAAGTGTTCAATCAAAATTCGAGCCGAGAGACCGAGGGCATCTTCTGGGATGATTGTTCCGTTTGTCACGATTTCGATTGTCAATTTATCAAAACCATCATTGCTACCTACACGAGCAGGTTCAACTTGATAATTGACTTTTTTCACTGGTGTGTAGATTGAATCTACAGCCAAAGTTCCCACTGGTGCATCATCTTTTTTATTTTCTTCTGCTGGAACATAACCACGGTTTGTAGATACTGTCATTGTTGCTTGGAATGAAGCACCCTCAGCGATAGTAAAAAGATAATGATCAGGGTTAACAATTTCAATGTCACTATCAGTCAAGATATCTCCAGCAGTAACCTCAGCTGGACCTTGAACATCAAGTTCAATTGTTTTTTCGTCTTCGACGTAAGATTTTACAGCAAGTCCCTTAATATTAAGGATAATTTGCATCACGTCTTCACGGACGCCTGGTACGGTATCAAACTCGTGGAGCACTCCATCAATTTTAATTGATGTTACGGCAGCACCTGGAAGTGATGACAAGAGTACACGACGAAGAGAGTTACCCAAAGTTGTACCATAACCACGTTCTAGTGGTTCGATGACAAATTTGCCGTAATCTTTATTTTCATCAATTTTTGTTATTATTGGTTTTTCAAACTCAATCATTTATTATACTCCCTCGAAACGAATCTTGTGTACTATTGTTATTAAAAATTACACACGACGACGTTTTGGAGGACGAGCACCATTATGTGGTACAGGAGTTACATCACGGATTGCTGTTACTTCTAGACCAGCAGCAGCAAGAGCACGGATAGCAGACTCACGACCTGAACCAGGACCCTTAACAGTTACTTCAACTGTCTTAAGACCGTGTTCTTGTGCAGATTTAGCAGCAGCTTCAGAAGCCATTTGGGCAGCAAATGGTGTAGATTTACGAGAACCTTTGAAACCAAGAGCACCAGCTGATGACCAAGCTACAGCATTACCATGCACATCTGTAATCATAACAATAGTGTTATTGAAAGTAGCGTGAATGTGAGCAATACCAGATTCGATATTCTTTTTCACACGACGTTTACGTGTTGGTTTAGCCAATGTTTTTACCTCCTATTTTATTTTAGATTATTTTTTCTTACCTGCAATCGCAACAGCTTTACCTTTACGAGTGCGGGCATTGTTTTTAGTGTTTTGCCCACGGACAGGAAGTCCACGACGGTGACGGATACCACGGTATGAACCGATTTCCATCAAACGTTTGATGTTAAGGTTAACCTCACGACGAAGGTCACCTTCAACTTTGATTGCATCCACTTCACGACGAATAGCGTCTTCTTGATCATTTGTCAAATCTTTAACGCGGATGTCTTCAGAAACGCCTGCAGCAGCCAAGATTTTCTTAGATGTTGCAAGTCCGATACCATATACGTAAGTAAGTGAAATTACTACACGTTTATCGTTTGGAATGTCAACTCCAGCAATACGAGCCATGATTTCTCCTTTCTATATTATCCTTGACGTTGTTTGTGTTTTGGATTTGTTGGACAAATTACCATAACACGACCGTTACGACGAATAACTTTACAGTATTCGCAAATTGGTTTAACCGATGGTCTTACCTTCATGTTTTAATCCCTCCAATTATTTCGATTATTTAAAGCGGTATGTGATGCGTCCACGTGTCAAATCATAAGGACTCATTTCAACAGTCACACGGTCACCGACCAAAATACGAATGTAGTTTTTACGGATTTTACCAGAAACTGTCGCCAAAATTTGGTGTCCATTTTCCAACTCAACAGTAAACATAGCATTAGGCATAGTTTCAACAACTTTACCTTCAATTTCAATCACGTCTTCTTTTGCCACGCAAAAGTCCCCCCTAAAATTTCGATTTGATTTCCTCTGAGCACAGAGGTAACAATTATAAGTCAGACTAAAGTATTATAACATGCCAAAGTCTGATACGCAAGTAAGATTCTATAATTATTTAATTGCTGCAATCGCTTTTTTAACATCAGCGAATACATCATCAATGTCCTGGTTTCCTTGAATATCTGATACAAGACCAAGCTCACGGTAGTGTGCAATAATTGGCTCACCTTGAGCAATGTTTACATCTAGACGACGTTTAACAGTTTCAGGTTTGTCATCTTCACGTTGGAAAAATTCATGTCCACCACAAACATCACATGTTCCTTCAACCTTAGTTGGGTTGAATACTTTATGGTAAGTGGAACCACATGAGCGACAAATGAAACGACCAGAAAGACGTTCAACCAAGCTCTCTGGATTAACTTCAATATTAATCACCCCGTCAAGTTTAATATCTAGTGCTTTCAATGTTTCATCCAAAGCGTGAGCTTGTTCAATAGTACGTGGGTAACCATCTAGCAAGAAACCTTTTTCAGCAATATCAGATTCAGCCAAACGTTCTTTAACAATTCCATTTGTAACTTCGTCTGGTACCAATTCACCTTTATCGATGAATGATTTTGCCAACCTTCCCATTTCTGTTTGATTAGCTATAGCAGCACGGAACATATCACCAGTTGAGATGTGAGCTACACCAAATTCTTCAACAATTTTTGCAGCTTGAGTCCCTTTACCAGCACCTGGTAGACCCATAATTAAAAGATTCATCTTACGAACTCCTTATTTTTGTTTTTAAATAACTCTATCAAGGTTGTTAAACCTTGATAGAGTTATTTAAAAACAAAAGAGAAGGGACAGAAACTTACCTTTCTTTCCCTCTCGATTGCTCATGAGAAAACTTAGTCTTCAAGATTCATAAATCCAACATACTGACGTTTCAATAGGTAACCCTCAAGTTGTTTCATACCTTCGATACCAGTTGAAATCAAGATCAAGAGTGATGTACCACCAAGTGCAATTGAACTTGTGAGGTGCATAAACTGTTGAGCCGCAATTGGAGCTAATGAAATAAACGCGAGAAATACAGCCCCGATTGTTGCCAATCTCTTAAGCAATGAAGACATGTACTTTTCTGTCTCACGACCTGGACGAACACTAGGAATGTAAGACCCATTCTTTTGAAGATATTCTGCAGTTTTTTCAGGATTTACTTGGACAAATGTGTAGAAGAATGAGAATAAGATAATCAATATCGCGTAAATAATCATTCCACTAGGTGTATTATACGAGAGTAATCCTTGTAAATGTGATAACCACGTAACCTTAGAGAAGAATGGAAGAATAGTACTAGGAATTGTCGTAATCGAGCTAGCAAAGATAACGGGAATAACACCAGCTGGATTGACTTTCAAAGGTAAGTATGAACTCGTTGGAGCACCTTGAACCAATTTCGTATATTGAATTGGAATTTGATATTCTGCTTGTTGTACAAATGTCGTAAAGAAGACAATTGCTAAACCTACCACAATCAACAAAGCGACGATGATATAGGAACGAGTCAAATCTCCTGTACGAACATTGACAAAGAAATCCTCATAAATTGTTGAGAACATCTTTGGAATGGAAGCAATGATACCAGAAAAGATAATCATTGACACACCATTACCGAAGCCCTTATCAGTAATTTGTTCACCAAGCCACGTCACAATTATGCTACCAGCAGTTAAAATTGACCCAATCAATAGATAGGTTGAAATATTAGGTGTCTTAACCAATGAAATTGATGAGAGTGTATTGAAACTAGCTGTAATACCAATCGATTGAACAAAGGCTAAAACAAGAGTAATATAGCGAGTCGCCTGATTTAATTTACGCCGACCAACTTCCCCTTGTTTGCCCCACTCTACAAATTTTGGATAGATATCCATCTGCAAAAGTTGGACAATGATTGATGCTGTAATATACGGACTAACCCCCATTGAAAAGATAGAGAAGTTATTCATAGCATTACCAGACACCAAGTTAAGCATGTTCAAGAAAGGTAAGTCACTTAATTGTTTCAAACTTTCAGCGTTGATACCAGGAACTGTTACATGAGTCCCGACACGAAAAACGAAAATAATGAAGATTGTAAATAAAATCTTATTACGAACGTTTTTGACTTTCAACGCATCTTTTAATAGTTTAAAAAACATAATGAGTTACCCCTCATTAGATGACTTCGATTGAACCACCTTTAGCAGTGATAGCTGCTTCAGCAGATTTTGAGAATTTAGCTGCTTTAACAGTCAATTTCTTAGTCAATTCGCCGTTGCCAAGAACTTTAACGCCTGATTTTTCAGCACGAATGATTCCAGCTTCCTTAAGAACTACTGGAGTTACTTCTGTACCATCTTCAAAAACGTTCAATTGATCAAGGTTTACAAGGGTGTATTCTTTAGCGTTGATGTTAGTGAATCCGCGTTTTGGAAGACGACGGAACAATGGAGTTTGTCCACCTTCAAATCCTGGACGTAAGCCAACACCGCTACGAGCTTTTTGACCTTTTTGACCACGACCTGAAGTTTTACCGTTACCAGATGAAGTACCACGACCTACGCGGTTACGGACTTTACGAGAACCTTCAGCAGGTTTCAATTCATGAAGTTTCATTATTATTTTCTCCTCTTTTTGTAAAATGCTAGCGCCTCTAATCAAGTAAGGTAGCTTGATTAGAAACTCGCCTATACATGAAATTCAGTTTAAGTCGTAAGGTAACCCTCACGACTTAAATTAATTTTTATTTAACGTCTTCTACAGTTACCAAGTGAGATACTGCGTTGACCATACCACGGATAGCAGCGTTGTCTTCTTTAACAACTGAGCTATTCAATTTACCAAGTCCAAGAGCAGCAACTGTTTTACGTTGTTCTGGTTTGCGTCCGATTGGAGACTTAGACAAAGTAATTTTAATTTGAGCCATTGTTATCTCCTTTCTTATGCCAAGTCAGATACTGAGATGCCACGAAGAGCCGCAACTTCTTCAGCACGTTTAAGTTGTTTCAATCCTTCAACTGTCGCACGAACGATGTTGATTGGAGTGTTTGAACCAAGTGATTTAGATGTTACATCAGCAACACCAGCCAATTCGACGACGGCACGAACTGCACCACCAGCGGCAACCCCAGCACCTTCAACAGCTGGTTTCAACAATACTTTCGCTCCACCAAATTCTGAACGAACTTCGTGAGGAATAGTTGTACCAACCATAGGAACTTCGATAAGGTTTTTCTTAGCTGCTTCAACTGCTTTACGGATAGCTTCTGGAACCTCTTGAGATTTACCAGTACCAAATCCTACGCGACCATTACGGTCACCAACAACAACAAGAGCAGCAAAACGCATGTTGCGTCCACCTTTTACAACTTTAGTAACACGGTTGATAGCAACTACGCGTTCTTCAAGTTCTACTGCATTATCTTTAAATGCCATTATTAAGTGTCCTCCCTATTAGAATTTCAATCCGTTTTCACGAGCTGAGTCAGCCAAAGCTTTAACACGTCCGTGATAGAGATATCCACCGCGGTCAAACACCACTTCAGAAATACCTTTAGCTACTGCGCGTTCAGCAACAAGTTTACCGACAACAATGGCTTGTTCTGTTTTAGTTCCTTTAGAAACCTCTTTATCAAGAGTTGATGCACTTGCGAGCGTTACACCCGCTACGTCATCAATTACTTGAGCGTAGATGCCTGTATTAGAACGGAAAATGTTCAAACGTGGGCGATCAGCAGTTCCAGAGAGTTTTCCGCGAACGCGACGGTGGCGTTTTTGGCGGAGTTTGTTTTTATCTGGTTTCGAAATCACAATTTTCACCTCTTAATTATAATGATTGCTCATGAGAGCTTTTGGTAAGTGGGAAATCCAAAAAGAATAGCCACAAGGATAAAATCCTATTATTTACCAGTTTTACCTTCTTTACGACGTACGTATTCACCAACGTAACGGATACCTTTACCTTTGTAAGGTTCTGGAGAACGAAGGCTACGGATGTAAGCTGCTGTTTGACCAACAACTTCTTTGTTGATACCGCTAACAACAATTGAAGTTGCAGATGGAACTTCAAAAGTAATGCCTTCTGGAGCTTCAACTTCGTCTTGGTGAGATTTACCAACTGAAAGAACAAGTTTTGTTCCTTGGAGTTGAGCACGGTATCCTACACCGTGCATTTCAAGTTCTTTTTTGAAACCTTCAGAAACACCAACAACCATGTTGTTCAAGTTTGCACGTGAAGTGCCGTGGATTGTTTTGTTTTCTTTTGAGTCGTTTGGACGGTGAAGTGTAACTTCGTTGCCTTCAACTTTGATTTCAATGTTTTTGTTAAACTCACGAGTGAGTTCGCCTTTAGGTCCTTTAACAGTAACAACGTTATCGTTGTTTGTTATTTCAACACCAGCAGGCAAAGTAATTACTTTATTACCAATACGTGACATAGTCTTTAATTCTCCTGTTAGATTATCAAGCCACTAAGTGACTAGTTTTCACGGGGATGAGTTTCAAAGAATTAAATCAATGAAACTCGCACGACTAGTTAAACAATCGCGCTTACTGTTAACCTCTTACCAAACGTAAGCGATAACTTCTCCACCAACGTTCTTTTGACGAGCTTCTTTGTCAGTCAAAAGACCTTCTGAAGTAGAAATGATCGCGATTCCAAGTCCGTTAAGAACCTTAGGAATATCTTCACGCTTAGAGTAAACACGAAGACCTGGTTTAGAGATACGTTTCAAGTTAGTGATAACACGTTCACCATTTTGTCCGTATTTCAAGAATACGCGAATGATACCTTGTTTGTCATCTTCAATAACTTCAACGTTTTTTACAAAACCTTCACGTTTAAGGATTTCAGCAATACCTTTTTTAATGTTTGATGCAGGTACTTCAAGAACTTCGTGCTTAGCTTGGTTAGCGTTACGGATACGTGTCAAGAAATCTGCAATTGGGTCAGTCATAACCATTTTATATTTTCTCCTCTTACTAGTAGTTTGAATAATTCACTTGCTAGTTAATGATTGAGCTAGGCTCAGATTGTGTTAAATACATTCAAATTAGGTGAAACTAACTTAAATGTACCATGTTTTTACCAAGAAGCTTTGGTAACACCTGGAATTTGACCTCTGTGAGCCAACTGACGGAAGCAAACACGGCAAAGTTTAAATTTGCGATAAACTGAGTGTGGACGTCCACAACGTTCGCAACGAGTGTAAGCTTGCGTAGAGAACTTCGCAGGGCGTTTGTTCTTAGCAATCAATGATTTTTTAGCCAATTTATTTACCTCCTAGATTATTTTGCAAAAGGCATTCCAAGGCCTTTAAGCAATTCACGACCTTCTTCGTCAGTGTTAGCAGTAGTTACGATAACGATATCCATACCACGTACTTTATCAACATCGTCGAAGTTGATTTCTGGGAAGATAAGTTGTTCTTTAACACCAAGTGTGTAGTTACCACGTCCATCAAATGATTTAGTTGGAACACCATGGAAGTCACGAACACGTGGAAGTGATACTGATACCAATTTATCCAAGAATTCGTACATGCGTTCACCACGAAGGGTAACTTTAGCACCGATTGCTACACCTTCACGAAGACGGAAGCCAGCGATTGATTTCTTAGCTTTAGTAATCAATGGTTTTTGACCTGAAATAAGTGCCAATTCAGCAGCAGCTTTTTCAAGAGTTTTAGCGTTGTTTACAGCTTCACCAACACCCATGTTAATAACAATTTTATCAACCTTTGGCACAGCCATAACTGAAGAATAGTTAAATTTTTCAGTCAAAGCTGGAATTACTTCGTTAGTGTATTTTTCTTTAAGACGGTTAGCCATTTAATACTTTCTCCTTTCCTTCGTGATTAGTCAAGCACTTCGCCTGATTTTTTGTTGTAACGAACTTTTTTGCCGTCAACAACTTTGTAACCTACACGTCCAGCTACACCGTTCTTGTCAAGAACTTGAACGTTTGAAGCGTGGATTGGTGCTTCTTTTTCCACGATAGCACCTTGAGGGTTTTCAGCTGATGGTTTTTGGTGTTTTTTGATGATTGCAACACCTTCAACAACAACTTTGTTTACTTTTGGAAGAGCTTTAAGAACTACTGCTTCAGTTCCTTTGTCTTTACCAGCAATAACGCGAACTTTATCGCCTTTTTTTACAAACATTTGAGTATTTCTCCTATTATTTCTTACGCCCTAATGGGCACCCTGAACATATCAGGGGACTAAGTTTGTGTTAATTCAGATTAAAGTACTTCTGGCGCCAAAGATACAATACGCATGTATCCACCTTCACGCAATTCACGTGCAACAGGGCCAAAGATACGAGTTCCACGAGGAGTTTTGTCATCACGGATGATTACTGCAGCGTTGTCATCAAACTTGATGTATGAACCGTCTGAACGGCGAGCACCAGTTTTTGTACGTACGATAACAGCTTTAACAACATCACCTTTTTTAACAGCTCCACCCGGTGTAGCTTGTTTAACAGTTGCAACGATAACGTCGCCGATGTTAGCGAATTTACGTCCTGAACCACCAAGAACTTTGATAGTCAAGATCTCACGAGCACCGCTATTATCAGCAACTTTTAAGCGACTTTCTTGTTGAATCATTTCAATTGTCTCCTTTTAGTTTTATTAGATAATAACAGCTTCTTCCACAACCTCTACAAGACGGAAGCGTTTTGTAGCTGAAAGTGGACGAGTTTCCATGATACGAACGATATCGCCTTCTTTAGCAACGTTGTTTTCATCATGTGCTTTGTATTTTTTAGAGTAGTTGATACGTTTACCATAGACTGGGTGGTTACGTTTAGTTTCAACTACAACTGTGATTGTTTTATCCATCTTGTCAGATACTACGCGTCCAACAAGGGTTTTACGTTGATTACGTTCCATTATTAGAATTGCTCCTTTCCCAATCTATTATTTAATTTCAGATTGCACAGTTTTAATACGTGCAATTTGTTTTTTAACTTCGTTCAAACGGGCAGTTTGATCAAGTTGACCTGCTGCAGCTTGGAAACGAAGGTCGAAAAGTTCTTTCTTAAGTTCGTTTTCTTTTTTAGCAAGCTCTTCTTGAGACAAGCCACGAAGCTCAGCAACAAACTTTTTGATTTCTTCAAGTTTCATGTCTTCTCCTTATTCTGCTTCACGTTTCACGAATTTAGATTTAACTGGCAATTTGTGGCTAGCAAGACGAAGCGCTTCACGTGCAACTTCTTCAGAAACACCTGCGATTTCGAACATTACTTTACCACGTTTAACTGGTGCTACCCAACCTTCAGGTGCCCCTTTACCAGAACCCATACGTACACCGATAGCTTTAGCAGTGTATGATTTGTGTGGGAAGATCTTAATCCAAACCTTACCACCACGTTTCATGTAACGAGTCATGGCAATACGAGCAGCCTCGATTTGACGGTTTGTAATCCAGTGGCTAGTTGTAGCTTGAAGACCGTATTCACCGAATGATACTTCTTTACCACCTTTAGCCTCACCGCGCATTTTTCCACGGAATTCACGACGGTGTTTAACACGTTTAGGTACTAACATTTGTTATTTGCCTCCTTTAGTGTTTTTACGGGCTGGAAGAACTTCTCCACGGTAGATCCAAACTTTAACACCAAGTTTACCGTAAGTTGTGTGAGCTTCTTCCCAAGCGTAATCGATATCAGCGCGAAGTGTGTGAAGTGGAACTGTCCCTTCTGAGTATCCTTCTGCACGGGCAATATCTGCACCGTTCAAACGACCTGATACTTGAGTTTTGATCCCTTTAGCTCCAGCACGCATTGCACGTTGGATAGCTTGTTTTTGTGCACGACGGAAAGCAACACGTTGCTCAAGTTGACGAGCAATAGTTTCACCAACAAGGTGAGCGTCCAAATCAGGTTTTTTGATTTCAACGATGTTGATGTGAACTTGTTTTCCAGTCAATTTGTTAAGTTGAGCGCGAAGAGCATCAACGTTTGATCCACCTTTACCGATAACCATACCTGGTTTAGCAGTGTGAAGTGAAACAATAACTTTGTTTACAGCACGTACGATTTCAATAGTTGAAACTGAAGCGTCTGCAAGCTCTTTTTGAATGAATTTGCGGATTGCCAAATCTTCGTGAAGGTAATCTGCGTATTCTTTTTCAGCATACCATTTCGCATCCCAATCACGGATGATCCCGACACGCAAACCAATTGGATGTACTTTTTGACCCACGAGTTTACCTCCTTATTTTTCTGACACAACTACTGTTACGTGAGTTGTGCGTTTGTTGATTGGTGAAGCTGAACCTTTCGCACGTGGACGGAAACGTTTCATTGTTGGTCCTTCGTTTGCGAATGTTTCAGATACTACTAAGTTAGCTTTTTCCAAACCAAAGTTGTTTTCTGCGTTAGCGATAGCAGAGTTAAGTGTTTTCTCAACAATGCGAGCTGCTTTGTTTGGAGTGAATTTCAAGATTGCGATTGCATCAGCAACGTTCTTACCACGGATAAGATCAAGAACAAGACGTGTTTTACGAGGTGAAACACGCACTGTACGAGCCATTGCTTTAGCTGAAGTAATTTCTGCCATTGTGTCCTCCTCCTATTAACGACGTGTTTTCTTATCGTCAGCTGCATGACCTTTGTAAGTACGAGTTGGTGCAAATTCACCAAGTTTGTGACCTACCATGTCTTCTTGGATGTAAACAGGAACATGTTTACGTCCATCATAAACTGCGATAGTGTATCCGATGAAACTTGGGAAAATCGTTGAACGACGTGACCAAGTTTTAATTACTTTTTTCTTTTCGTCATTTGCTTGAGCTTCAACTTTTTTCATCAAATGCCCATCGACGAAAGGTCCTTTTTTAAGACTACGTCCCATTTTGTAGTTTTCTCCTTTAAATTAAATGTACCACAGCGGCTTGCGCTAAGAAGCGCTACCGAGTTGGCGGATGTCATATACTAAGCGACTAAATTATTTTTCGTTACGACGACGAACGATAAGTTTGTCAGATTTAGCTTTCTTGTTACGAGTTTTAAGACCAAGCGCAGGTTTACCCCATGGAGTAGATGGCGCTTTACGTCCAACTGGTGCTTTACCTTCACCACCACCGTGTGGGTGATCGTTAGGGTTCATTACAGAACCACGAACTGTTGGGCGAACACCTTTCCAACGGTTACGACCAGCTTTACCAAGGTTGATAAGTGATTGTTGTTCGTTACCCACAGTACCGATAGTTGCACGACAAGTTCCAAGAATCATACGAACTTCGCCTGATTGAAGACGAACAAGTACGTATTTACCTTCTTGACCCAAAACTTGAGCAGAAGCACCAGCGGCACGGACAAGTTCAGCACCTTTACCTGGTTTAAGCTCAATGTTGTGGATAACTGTACCTACTGGGATGTTTGCAAGTGGAAGAGCGTTACCAACTTTGATATCCGCATCTGGACCTGAAACGATACGTTGACCTACTTCAAGACCTTTAGGTGCGATGATGTAAGCTTTAACCCCGTCAGTGTAGTGTACAAGAGCGATGTTTGCAGTACGGTTTGGATCGTACTCAATTGTTTTAACAACTGCTTCAACGCCATCTTTGTTACGTTTGAAGTCAATCAAACGGTAGTGGCGTTTGTGTCCGCCACCTTGGTGACGTACAGTGATACGACCATTGTTGTTACGACCAGCTTTGTTCTTAAGAGAAACAAGCAATGATTTTTCAGGAGTGCTTGTAGTGATTTCTGCGAAATCCAAAGAAGTCATGTTACGACGGCCATTTGTCGTTGGTTTATAAACTTTAATACCCACGTTAATTTCTCCTTTGATTATTCAGCTTCAGCTGCAAACAACTCGATTGCTTTAGAATCAGCTGTAAGAGTGATGATAGCTTTTTTAGTTTTTGAAGTGAAACCAGTGTAACGTCCTACACGTTTTTGTTTTGGTTTAACAGTTACAGTGTTCACGCTAGCAACTTTAACACCTTCAAATGCAGCTTCAACTGCTTGTTTGATCAAGAGTTTGTGTGCACGTGTATCAACTTCGAAAGTGTATTTTCCTGCTTCAAGAGCAATCATAGATTTCTCAGTGATAACAGGTTTTTTGATTACGTCATACAAATTCATTATGCAAGAACCTCCTCGATTGATGAGATAGCTTCTTTAGTAACAAGAAGTTTATCTGCGTTTACGATGTCAAGTACGCTTGCAGTTGCAGGAGTTGCAACAGTTACGTTTGCAAGGTTACGTGCTGAAAGTTCAGCGAATTTGTTTCCTTCTTCAACGATAACAAGTACTTTAGAATCGATGCTAAGAGCTGAAAGAACGTTTGCGAATTCAGCAGTTTTTGGAGCCGCAAATGAGAGAGCTTCAACCGCTACAAATTTATCTTCTGCAACTTTAGCTGAGTATACAGATTTCAATGCAAGGCGACGAACTTTTTGTGGAAGTTTGTATCCGTAAGAACGTGGAGTTGGTCCGAAGACAACACCACCACCACGCCATTGTGGTGAGCGGATAGAACCTTGACGAGCACGTCCAGTTCCTTTTTGACGCCATGGTTTACGTCCACCACCTGATACTGCTGAACGGTTTTTAACCGCATGAGTACCTTGGCGAAGGCTAGCACGTTGGCTGATTACGACATCAAATACTACTGATTCGTTTGGTTCGATACCGAAGATAGCGTCATTAAGTTCAACTGTGCTAACTTCTTTACCAGTTTGGTCAAATAGTTTTACGTTTGCCATTTTTAACTGATTTCTCCTTTCTTATTATTTAGCAGTTTTAACTGCTGATTTGATAGTGATAAGAGATTTCTTAGCACCTGGTACGTTACCTTTGATAAGGATAACATTTTTCTCTGGGATAACTTGTACAATTTCAAGGTTTTGAATTGTCACACGGTTGCCACCCATACGTCCTGCCAAGTGTTTGTTTTTGAAAACACGGTTAGGCGCTACAGGTCCCATTGAACCTGGACGACGGTGGTAACGAGAACCGTGAGCCATAGGTCCGCGTGATTGACCGTGGCGTTTGATAACACCTTGGAAACCTTTACCTTTTGAAGTACCAGTTACATCAACAATATCTCCAGCTTCGAATATGTCAACAGTGATTTCTGATCCAACTTCTAAGCCTTCAATGTTTTTGAATTCACGAATGAAGCGCTTAGGAGCTGTGTTAGCTTTCGCTACGTGGCCTTTGGCAGGTTTGTTGCTTAATACTTCACGTTTGTCATCAAAACCAACTTGAACTGCTTCGTAACCGTCTGTTTCAACAGTTTTAACTTGAAGCACAACATTTGGAGTAGCTTCGATGACAGTAACAGGGATAAATTCACCTGCTTCAGTGAAGATTTGAGTCATTCCCACTTTTTTCCCTAAGATTCCTTTTGTCATGAGAAAATACTTCCTTTACTTTAATAATGTATTTCAAAAAGTTTTTTATGAGCGTTTTTTATGCTCAAAAAAGTTTTTAACGAGCGTTTTTTATGCTCAATGAATCAATCTTTAAATTAAAGTTTGATTTCGACGTTCACACCACTTGGAAGATCAAGTTTCATCAAAGCGTCAACTGTTTTTTGAGTTGGGTTGATAATGTCGATGAGACGTTTGTGTGTACGCATTTCAAATTGTTCGCGAGAATCTTTATATTTGTGAGTCGCACGAATAATTGTGTAGAGACTACGTTCAGTTGGAAGTGGAACTGGCCCAGCAACTGTCGCACCAGTGCGAGTTGCAGTTTCTACGATTTTTCCAGCCGCTGTATCAAGCGTACGGTGTTCGTAAGCTTTCAAACGGATACGAATTTTTTTGTTTGCCATTTTTTCTCCTCTTTCGTCTATTTAAGATAATAGGCTAGCTCCTCAAGAAAACCAACACGGATTGCGTGGCAGTGCAACCAGGCGTGTCGCAACCTCTTGTATCATAGCTAAGCACTGTTTTAACAGCACCATAATATAATAACAGAAGAACCCATTCATTGCAAGGTATTTTTGAAATTTTTCCCTTGTTTTATTTTATTTTTAAACTAAATAAAGAATCCACCTTTCTAGATGAATTCTTTATTAATTATCTCGAGTATAGTCATATCCCATATGCTCATAGGCTTTAGCAGTTGCGACACGTCCTGTTCGTGTACGCATAATGAAACCTTTTTGGATTAGGTAGGGTTCATACATATCTTCTACTGTTTCTCGCTCTTCAGCAATATTAACTGATAAAGTACCTAAGCCAACTGGGCCTCCCCCATACATCTCAATCATAGTTCGGAGGATTTTTTGGTCAACGTAGTCTAACCCTTCATGATCTACATCCAGCATAGTCAATGCCTGATCTGCAATCTTATCGTCAATGACACCATCACCCATGATTTGAGCATAGTCTCGCACGCGCTTAAGCAGGCGGTTAGCAATACGTGGTGTTCCACGACTACGCCGTGCTAATTCCAAGGCAGCCTCTGGTGTTATTGTCATTTCAAAGATTTCCGAAGTACGTTCTACAATCTCTGTCAAATCAGGTAACTCATAATATTCCATATGACCATTGATTCCAAAGCGAGCTCTCAAGGGATTTGACAGCATACCTGCTCGTGTGGTCGCACCAACCAAAGTAAAGGGAGGCAGGTCTAGATGAACACTACGACTTGTTTCACCTGCTCCAATCATGATATCGATGTAGTAATCTTCCATAGCGCTATAAAGAACTTCTTCCACTGCCATAGGCATACGATGAATCTCATCAATAAATAAGATGTCTCCCGGCTCCAAGTCATTGAGTATGGCAACTAAATCACCAGCCTTTTCAATTGCCGGCCCAGATGTTTGCTTCAAATTCACTCCCATCTCATTGGCGATTACAAATGCCATAGTCGTTTTACCCAAACCAGGTGGGCCAAACAAAAGGGTATGGTCTAGAGCCTCATCACGGAGTTTAGCTGCTTCTATAAAAATTTTTAATTGGTCCTTAACCTTATCTTGACCAATATATTCCTTAAAGTACTGAGGGCGAAGGGTACGCTCCACATACTCCTCATCTCCTAGTAAATCATTATCTAATATTCTTGCCATAGGCTTATTTTAGCACAAAACAAAAAACTGAGTCAAAATTTGTCCACAAAAAAAGAAGACAACTCTTATCTTCTTTTTTTTATTATTTTTTACCACCCTTAACAGGTTTCTGATTTGCTTTCGCGATAGCCTCTTTAATCGTATTGGTATATAATTTAGCCCCACGGTTAATAGAGTCACTATCGGAGCCAAAGTGAACCCCATCTGTACCATTCCAGATAGAAATATTTTCTTTAGCAACTTGATACCAATCAGCAACCGTCACAAAGTCATATTTCTTAGCCATCTCTAACTCATACTTACGTAACTGAACCAAAGATACGGCTTTACTTCCAGACTTACTACCATTATATGGTGTCACAAAGATGATATGGTGACCTTTAGGTAGATTTTTAATCATTTTATTAATGACCCCTTTATAGTCATCAATCTCATTAACACCACCAGCAATAACAACATCTTTTGCAAGGGCGTTACTATCTGCATAATCTTTAAGTAAATCATTAATAGTTGATAGATTACGGCTGACTACTGCATCTATAGCGACATTATCAATACTTGATTCAATCTGATCTTTCGACCTAAGAGCAACGGAATCCCCTAGAATTACCACTCCTTTATTCACACCAAAAGAGGTAGCTTGACTGTTTTCAGCATTGGTACGTGTTAATTTCATCTTCGTCTGAGCTTGTGACAATCCCTTAGCTACCAAATCTTTCTCAAAGTTCCCAACAGCTGGCGCAAAGAGAGAAATGAGCACTGTAATTAAGGTGAGCCCACTGAAGATATAGAGCACAATATGTCGGTAAGGTGTCAAGTCCAAATCTATTCCAAAGAGACTTCCCTTTCTTCCCGCAATAAACGGCTCTATTATATAGTAGGAAAGTGTTGCAAAAACGATTGACAAAATTGTTGTCAGTATGACTGCAATGATATTATTGGTTAATTGGCTGAAGATAATATATAGCGGCCAGTGGAACAAATAAACGCTGTAACTGATTTCCGCCAAATAACTAATAAAAGCAGGCTCTGATTTGCCAGGTAGCTTCTCATGGAGAATACGTGCGGAGTAAATCATGACAGCTGTAAACAAACTAGCCAAAACAAACCCAAATAGATAGGTAATACGTTCTTCAAAATGAAGGACTAAGCCCAACAATAAGAGCAGAGCAAAGCTACCAACCATATAAAGAACTGTCTTTTTAAGTTCCCATAGGCGAACATTTTTCTTAAACCTAGCAGTCGTCTCATGTACACCTGAAAGTGTCGCAAGAATCGAACCTAAAAAGAAAGGATAAGCGTGCGTGATTGAAGAAAAATACAAGCGAGAAAAACCATCAACAAAGAAAGCACTAATAAACATTGATAGGAAACTCACCGTAAAGCAGGTAAGAGATACCATGAAAACTAGGCCTCTAAATTGATTTTGATGCTTAACAAGCTTTGCTAGGAACCAAAGTAAGGCACCCCAGAGAATATAATAATGAACCTCAATAGCCAGACTCCATGTATGGAGGTAGATATGCTGGTTAAACTGATTCTCATAATTCCCCCCAGTTAAAATTTCATAATAGTTAGTTACAAAACCAATAACAGAGGTGATCTGATGCCCGATGCCTGCAATGAAATCATTTCGAACCAAGAGTGCTAAAGGGGTACAGATAAGAACCATCAGTACAAGTGGGGGTACTATACGGTAAAAGCGTCGTCGCATAAAACCAAGATAATCAATGCGATGTGTCCTAGACATCTCATCAATCAAAAGTGCCGTAATCAGATAGCCTGAAAAGGTAAAGAAGACATCAACACCAATGAATCCCCCAGGAAGAACGCTTGGAAAAAAATGATAGACAAGAACTAAAAGGAGCCCTGTCACACGAATATAAGAAAACCAGTTAATTCTCATCCTTTAAAAATCCCTTGTGTAAATTTTCCTTTGTAGATAACCTTATTTTCAGTAGTCAATTTTCCTTGGCCATCTGCTTGACCAGACTTGAACTCTCCTTCATAAGTCCAACCTTCGTGAGATTTAAAAGTTCCTTGACCATTAAAAGAACCATTTTTAAATCCACCCGTATAGGTATCACCATTATCATAGGTCAGAGTTCCTTGACCGTTTAAACGATGGTTCTGCATCTGACCTTTATAGGTGATTTTAGTCCCATCAATTTTAATAGAATGTTGCGTTTTTATAGTCACCAACAACAAGGACAGAGCGCATAAAATAATAAGCCCTACCGTGATATGCTCAAATTGATTACGATTAATATCAATATTTTTGAAATCAAAATTCTTTAGCTGTTTAAAATTCATTGTCTATCCCTAATCCACTGTAGCCAATCTTGGCAAGCTGCAGTTACCAAATTGTATGTTTCTTCAAAATCACCTGTGTACCATGGGTCTGGAACCCCACCAGGTCTAAAGAGCTTAATTTTATCGTCATAACGACCCGCAGATACTTGTAGGAGATCCTCAACATTTGACTCATCCATCCCCACAATCAGATCAAAGAATTCAAAATCTGACTGACTTATCTGTTGTGAGCCTTTGGAAGAATCAAAAGAAACCCCATATTTCCTTAAAATCTTTTGAGTTCCTTGGTGAACTGGATTTCCATGTTCCCAAGACGAAGTTGCACGACTTTCAATATGCAAAGACCCATCTTGGTCAAGCGCTTTCATTATAAACTCCGCCATAGGGCTTCGACAAATATTTCCCAGACAAACAAATACAACCTTATTCATTACTCACCTCTTACCCCAAAGCTATTAAGAAATTTGCTCACTTATTCTCTTGGTTACAATTGTTGCTATACTCCTAAATCATGAAAGTAGGTTCTCGTTAATTTTCATTTAATCAAACCATATTATACCGAAAAACTAATCAAATAGAAAGATTTCTCTTCTAATACTATCGAAAAATTGACACGCGTTTTTTTTAACAGTTACCAAGTCATTTAGGACCTTATTATGTTTACTGACTAAAGAAAAAAAGAACCTAGTTTCCTAGATTCTTTATCTTCATTATTAGATATTTGACCAAACACTCTCAAGAATGTTTGTTTGTTCACGTCCAGGTCCTACAGAGAAGGTAGAGATACGTATACCGACCAACTCACCAATACGACGAACATAATTACGGGCATTTTCAGGAAGCTCATCTAAACTACGGCAACCTGTAATATCCTCTTCCCAACCTGGCAATTCTTCATAAATTGGTTTACAACGTTTCAATTGCTCAAGGCTAGCCGGATAGTAATCAATGCGCTCACCATCAAGATCGTAGGCTACACAAATTTTCACAGTATCAAGACCAGAAAGAACATCGATACAGTTCAAGCTAAGGTTTGTAATACCTGATACACGACGGCTATGACGCATTACCACTGAGTCAAACCATCCCACACGACGTGGACGTCCCGTTGTTGTTCCATATTCATGGCCAACTTCACGGATACGTTCACCCACTTCATCAAACAACTCAGTTGGGAAAGGACCATCGCCGACACGACTTGTATAGGCCTTACATACACCCACAACCTTATTAATTTTAGATGGCCCAACACCAGAACCAATTGTAACACCACCAGCAACTGGGTTTGATGACGTTACAAATGGGTATGTTCCTTGGTCAATATCAAGCATAACTCCTTGAGCTCCTTCAAAGAGGACACGTTTACCTGCATCAAGAGCATCATTCAAGATAACAGATGTATCTGTGACGTATTGTTTAATTTGTTGTCCGTAGGCGTAGTATTCTTCGAAAATCTCATCGAATGATAACTCTTCAGACTCATACATCTTACTGAAAAGACGGTTTTTCTCAGCCAGGTTTGTCTTCAAGCGACTAGCAAAGATTTCTTTGTCCAAAAGATCGGCAATACGGATACCAACACGCGCAGCCTTATCCATATAGGCCGGACCGATACCTTTGTTAGTTGTACCAATTTTATTGTCACCTTTAGCAGCTTCTTGCAGTTGATCAAGTTTAATATGGTATGGCAAGATAACATGTGCGCGGTCAGAAATGCGAAGATTCTCTGTTGATACACCTTCTGTATGAAGATATTCCAACTCTTTGACAAGTGATTTAGGATTCACTACGACACCATTACCAATGACAGAGATTTTCTCTGGGAAGAAAACACCTGATGGAATCAAGTGCAATTTGAATTTCTTACCATCGATAACAATCGTGTGACCTGCATTGTCCCCACCTTGATAACGTGCAATTACTTCGGCATCTTGACTTAGGAAGTCTGTGATTTTCCCTTTACCTTCATCACCCCACTGGGTACCTATAACAACTACTGATGTCATATTATTTTGATAACGGACAGCTCCATCTTTACGAGACTGTCCCCACCTTTCTTGAAAAACTTCACGGTGGGAATTTCACCCACAAGTTTTGCGTTACAGTTTATTATATCAGAAAAGAGACTAATTGTTCAACGATGAAATCTTTTATATCAAAATATTCTGACAGTTACAATCCAGATTGCAACTAATTACTTACTATATTTTTTAATCTCTTATCTTATATAGAGCTATCAACTATTTTATGAGTAAATAGTTATAGCAGTTTTTTAACCTTCTTCATATAATTGTTTAACTGCTTTTGATTCTTTAAAACTATTGTTTTGTCAGAATAATTTTTAACAACTGCATTATATTGCTCTACATATTTTTTAGAACGTCCGTCTAATAAAATCCATTTCACAAATGCAAAATCAAATTTTTCATTACAGCCTTCTGCCATGCTAGGACGTGTCTTTCCCCTATATGTTAAATAACGCCTAAACGCCCGATAGAGACAATTAACTCTGTTAAAGTTGAAATAGACAATACAGTCAGCTTCCCTCATACGTTCTTCATAAAGACAGGCCGAGTAATTCCCTTCAATAATCCAATCACTTTGTAGCATAAATGTTGATATATCGTCAGTCATTTCATCAACTGTTCGCTCTTGCCAATTTGATGTGAAATGAATTTTATCTAAATGAAGAACCTCACAATTGTAGTGTTGACCTAAAAAATTTGCCAAAGTCGACTTTCCAGAACCACTATAGCCAATGATAGCAATTTTCAACTCATGTCTCCTTTTTCAATTCTGTTTCTTGACTATTATCATAACATAAAGCAGATATCTTACGAGGCAACAATTCATGTTTAAACAAGCAAAAAAAGCCTTGTAAATCAAGGCTTTTCCTGTTGTATTTAGATGCCCCCTACATGAATTTGTATGAATTTTTCATATTGAAAATAATCAAAAATGTTGAAATATAAGTTATTTTTAGAAGATACTTGGAGCATTTTTAAATATAATTATTTCAAAATGGGGCAAAAGTGGGGCAAAAACGAATGACTCATAAAGGTTTCCAACTTGCTTTGAAAACCAGGCTTGAAAAAGGCTCGTAAAGCATCGAAATTTAGTAAACGTTAAAACTGATTTACACTTATTGAAAGCATTTCGTATCCAAAATACGGGATTCTTTTTCCATAAAATCAAGAGAGGTTGGGCAAAAACTACAAGTTTACCCTTCTGATTAAAATTTTAATAACCAAAAATAGCTTGGAATCAACGTTTATAATGACGCAATTCTAAGCTATTTTTTATTTTTAAGGTTTCTTGCCTAATCTCTTTATCATTTGGCTAACCTACTCCGATAACGATAATACCTTCAAGTATTACAAACAACAAACTAAACAATGCTTTTTTATTCATGGTAAATACCTCTTTTCGTTTTCTTATATGATATAATATTTTTAATATTTGTGAAGAAATTTCCCTTATAAGCAATTTAGGAGGTGACTAGAATGAAATATGGAAAAATTTTTAAAAAATTTAGAGAATCTCGAGGTTTATCTTTAAAAAATGTTGCAAAATCAGGTCTTTCAAGTTCCCATCTCTCAAGATTTGAAAATGATGAGGCTGATTTAACCATCAGCAAATTTTTTTTAGCGTTAGATGCAATACATATGCCTATCGAAGAATTTGTTTACGCTGTACGTGATTTCCGCAGAGATGACTTTAATGAACTTTTAGAAAAGATTCGGTATTTAGTATCAAATCGTGATATAGACGGAATGAAAAAGCTATTAATTAGCCAAATGGAAAAGAAGGATAAAAAGGAACCTTTCGCTTCATTTAACACAATTTTGATTAAAATAAGATTACAGGATTTATCAGGAGAAACTTATGTAACAGACCAAGAGATTGTTACTATCAGTGATTACTTGTTTTCTGCGGAATACTGGGGTTATTATGAATTGCTACTGTTTATGAATACAATAGACGCTTTAAATCATAACACAATGATGATTTTAGCCAAAGAAATGTGTCATCGTTTGGATTTTTATAGAGATATTCCAAATAATAGACGTTTATTGGCAACTATGTCGCTCAATGCTTATATCACCTGTATTGAACGCAATGAATGGATGGACGCTCTTTATTTTGAAAAACAGCTAAAATATTGTAACTTTTCAGAGACTGAAATGTATGAAAAACTAGTGCTCCATTATGCTAATAATTTATATGATCTAAAGAAAAATAATAATCGACATGCTGTTTTGGAAATGAGAAAATGTATTGCTGCCACGAAATTGGTAGATAGCAATCAAATATCTATAAAATTTGAAAATTATTTACAAAAAGTATTAGATGACATGAGGTGAATTGCGTATAAGGGAAAATATTATCCTCTTCTGATAAGGTTATATAATGAAACTATCAAATAAAGGAGGTGAAAACCATGGAAAAACTTCAGGTGATTGACCTTGAAGAACTTTTAGAGTTCGATCAAGGGTATGTAATTAATGCTAGCTGTGGTCCAAGTCATTCTTGTGGCGGTGGTCGATAGCTTCTTCCGAGATGAGGAGTGATTCCTCATCTCAGTTTTTAGTCTGGAGGATAATTATGATAAAGACAATAGAAACAGATATAGGAACATATTATTTTGATTCTGTTAATTTTACTTTATCTTTGTCACCTATTTCAAAACAAAGTTCACCAACTCTAGATTCTGTTGAAGATGGTGTATTAAAAAAGTAGTTATAAATATTTCTAATAGTTGTAATTTATCTTGTTCGTATTGTTATGCAGATGGTGGTAACTATGGTATGGATAATCGTATTATGGATTTAACTACTGCTGATAATATTATCCAAGAGATAGCAAGTAAAGGAGTTACACAAATCAACCGTCTCATACTTTTCGGGGGAGAACCTTTTTTAAATATAGAATTATTTATATATTTTATAGAAAAATTATCTACATTATTAAATGTAGTGAAAATTGAAACAGTTACTAATGGTACTGTTTTAAATAAGCGTGTTAAAGAAATGCTTGTTAAATTTCATCCTTATTTAACCATAAGTTTAGATGGACCAGAAATTGTTCATGATAGACTCAGAGGAAGAGGGAGCCATCGAAAAACATTACGTTTTATTAATTATTTAAAGAATATTGATTATGAAAATTTTGAAATAGCCTCGACATATACTAGACTTCATCAAAAAAATGGTCTAAGTAGAGAAGATATCTTTCAATATTTTACTGATATGGATGTGCATTTTAATATAAATGATGTTTTTACTAAAAATAAAGTGCTAATTGTGAAAGAAATGGAAAAAAGTTTGGCTGAAAGAAAACAGTTCATAGATAAATCCATTCAACATGTAATCAACAACAATGAGAAGGCATTTATCAGTCCTATTTTATATGATGTATTAATATCAATGATATACAAGAGTACGAATCGTACATTTTGTGATGATATTGACCCTTCGAATACATTAACTTATGATGTAGATGGTAGTAAGAAACTATGTTTCAGATTTTGGGGAACTCACAACAGTCCTAAAGCGGAATCATTTAACAACAAAGATAACTTTGAAAAGTGTAAAAACTGCTGGTGTAGAGGTATGTGCTTGGAATGTGTTGCCAATGTTATTGATGGATATTCTTCTGTAATTAGTGAAGATGGGGAATTTCTTGAATGCTCTAAACCAGAACTGATGGAATACTGTATTAAACAGATTATATATTTATCCAAGGACAGAGAAAAATTATCTAGGTTGGTAAATAATTTTAGGGGGTTTATACGCTATGCTTAGGAGTTATGTAACGAAAAAACATCTCACCTTCTATTTTCTAGCCATCGTCATCACTTGGTTAGAGGCCATTATCACCCCTGCCCTTATCCAGTATATCGTCGCTAGTTTTACCAACCGCCAGTTGCATCTCCTCTGGCAGATTTTGCTCTGGGGGATTGGGGGCAATCTGGTGCTTGTCCTGGGCTTGGCTGGGAAGCGCTATTACTATGCTCGTTTGATGACTGACTTTAAGGTTGGGATAAAACGCGCTATTTTTCGGACTTTTTTATACAGCCGTCAGATTCCTGATGAGGAGGTGCTGTCTGATCTGGAAAATGATGTCCAACAGTTGGAAAATAGCTATATAGAGCCGACCGTCATTATCGTATCCTCGCTAGGTTTTACAGTCGTTTCCATCGCATATGCCCTCTGGACCAATTTCTATCTGGGGTTATTGTTTATCATCTTTTACTCGGTACCAGTTTTGTGTAGCGGACTGGGTTCGAAGCGTTTGGATAGGATTGCGGAGCAAAAATCCCTAGCAAATCAGAATTATATCGCCCGTGTCAACAATATGATTGCAGGTGTTGCTCCTATTCGTCATTATCAGGGCCAGAATTTGTTTTTCAAGAGATTTTCTAAAGACCTAGAACAGGCGTTGCAAGAAGAAGTGTCCTACGAAAAGCAACGGTCACTGAACAGTTTATTTATCAACAGTATAGATGCATTTTGCTCTGTGGCGCCCATTGTGATTGGCGGATTCATGACCTACCAGAACTACCTTTCTGCGGCTAGTTTTGTCGGCATTTATCTGGTCTCCCACAACATCGGCTACCAGTTTCAAGAACTGTCCTACTTTATCAATACCCGCAAGTCTGCCAAGTCCCTCTGCGATAAGTATCAAGACTTGTTTGGAAATAAGTTGGCTACTGACAGCATATTTGACCAATCTGTCTTTCCTATCCAGTTGGAGCAGGTCAGTGTGGAGAAGGATGGGGAGACCATTCTAGCTCCTTGTGATCTGACTATCCACGCTGGGGAAAAGATTGCTATCATCGGAGAAAGCGGAGCGGGCAAAACCACCCTGCTCAACATCCTATACGGGGAAATCCATCCTAGTCAGGGGCAAATTCGTTATCAAGGACGGGAACTAACCAGCTGTCAACTCTATCAGGCTGGTGCCTATATCTTGCAATCTAGTCATGTTTTTGACGATTTATCTGTGGAGGAAAACATCGCTCTGGGACAGGAAATTGACCAGCAAAGAATGGATAACATCTTGCAAGAAACAGGGCTCCTCAGCCTAAAAGGCAAGGTACCCAGCAACCAAACTTTATCAGGCGGTGAAAAACAGCGCCTTGAAATCGCCCGTGCTCTCTATCACAAGCGACAGTTTATCCTAGCAGATGAGGTCAAGGCTAACCTGGACGCCAAAAATCAAGAAAAAATCAACCAGCTGCTCTTTTCACTTCCTCAAGCTGTGGTGGAGGTCATTCACCACTACACCAAGGAAGACTTGAAGCGCTATGATAAAGTGATTCATTTGAAAAAGTAGTTATGCCAATAGTGTCTATAGACAAATTGTATATCTGAAAGGCTCTTTGTCAACTGTCTTGAGTTGATGAAAAGCTAACATCGAGAGAGGACACAATTCGTTCTCTCTTTTCTTATCTTCAAAGTGATAAGAATGCGTTTTTTAAAGTTTTCAAAGTTCCTAAAATCTCATTTAGAACTATTTGGAATTGTGGATACAAAGCAACCATTGACTAAATAATTAATGAATTGAATGAGTATTTAGAGTATTTATTTTTAACTCAAAATTGATTAAAATCTTGCGTAAGCCCAAAGAACTGGGAAGAAGCGACCGTGACGGATATTTGGAGAGAGGATTTATCTAAAAAACTAGAAAATAAGTTATTTCTTTCATAACAGAAAAAGCGAGTTCAAACTCGCTTTTTCTATTTATCAAATAATTCCTTATTTTCAATCAAGAGTTCTAGTGGAGATTTGTCTCTTGCTACAATAAAACCAGGTTCATATTGGTTATGAAATGTTCTTTTCTGAGAAGTTGGATCAGTATACAACTCGTCTCCATCTTCTGTGTATAGTTGTTTGCCTCTTGTTAGGTAAAGTAAATCCTCTAAGTACTGTCCATCAGTTTCTAGAAAATTTTCGATGTATTTGACAGCCTTTAAGATCTCACTTACTTTATCAGAGTATTCATTCGATTCAAGAACACTCTTTTCTAATTCAATCTCTTTACTAGTTCCAAATAGTTGGGTTGGAGTTGCATTAAAATATTCTGCTATCTTATCCAAATTTGCAAAGGTAGGATAGCTTTTTTGTTTTTCGTAGTCAGAGATGGATTGTTTACCGATTCCTAAATCTTCCGCAAGTTGAGTTTGACTTACTCCTTTTTCTATGCGTAGTCGTGCCAAATTGGGTCCAAAATTCTGAATAATAAAGGTCATGATAAACTCCTATGTTGTATTTTAAACTTATTCTATCACCTATAAACTTACAAATCAAGTTTTTAGTTGACTGCTCAAAATATTTTTTAAATGATACAAATAGCTCATATGTTTAGGAATAGTGAGTGAGGAGGAATTTGAGGACGAGACTATGACTATGACTGATGACTATTCGAAGCCTTGGAGCTAGAAATTGTGTGGACAAGGGCAAGGGACGAGCCTGACGTGAAGTCAGGCGAAGTCCTGCAGGCTGCCGTCCAGACAATTTCTAGCCAAGCAAAAGCTGGCTATTCTAACAGCCAGCAAAAAGGTACACTTAGGACAACGTCCAAAGAACGACGGAACGAGCAAACGTTGATTTGACGGTGTTTCTGAGGCCTAAAAAATCTAAAAGAAGGGGGGACAATTTTGTTGATTTCTATACAAGATTTAAGAAGCATTCAAGAACGATGTGAAATAGGAGAATTAGTACAGAGGTTAGATGTCAGTATTGATAGATTAACGGTTATCTGGGATACAGACACTGGTCCCCTAAGACGAATTTTCAAAAATCTGAAACAGGCAATAAGTACAAGAGTTGACTCATTTGAAATACATGATAACGTGCGAGATGATGTCTTTACTTTAGCTAAGGATTTTAATGAGTATGATTCAATCAATATTATATTTTTCCAATTATCCACTTATGGAGGTGAACAATTGATTCGGATTGATTTCAATCCTAACACTTTAAAAGAATTTGATGGAATGAAAGTATGGAGGTAATTAATGTACTTTGCCAGATTGAATTCATTGACGGTACGTTTGTCTCGTTTTGATTTGGCATTTGACATTTTCAACAGGCCTGAAATCGTTAATTTGCAACATATTAAAGGTGGTGTTACCCATAAGGTCTTCTATGGTAGAGGGGGCGAATTAGAGACGAAATATTGGGGTTCTAGCGGTAGTAATGTACAAGTTAGGTTATATGATAAGAATAAAGAAATCATTGCTCATAAGCACGAAGAGAAGCTAGATTTGGGTGTAAATCCGTTTTGGTGGAGACTAGAGTTCCAACTCAGAACTAAAGCGATTGGGGAGGATATGGTGCAAGATATTATGAATCGACTTGATAATTTCGGATTTTATAAGCTAGAACATATTCGAGTGGATCAAAGAGCCTTTACAATTATCTTTCTAAGCAATCCTGAACTGTTATCATTAGCTTTTCCAAATTTAAAATCAGACAGCATCAAAAAGAAAAAAACAAGAGTCCGCAAACTATTGAGAGAAGAAACGAATCAATTTGCGGAAGAATTAAAAGAAGTATTAATACAGAATCTCCCTAAATTAAATACAGAATTACAACTACTTGTAGGTGAGTTTCTGACTTTAGAAAATCAATAAGGAGGATAACTATGGATAATAATTTAATTAGCAACAAAGAATTAATTGAAATGGGCTATCGCCCTCACACTGCAAATGATATCATCCATCAGGCAAGAGAATTACTTGTATCACGAGGCTATACATTTTATAATCGCAAACGTTTGATGGTTGTTCCAAAAAGTGTTGTAAATGAGATTCTAGGAACAGAGGTGGCGTAATATGGCAAGTGTTCTTTACCGAAAGCGAGGAGATAGTAATTTATGGACCTATGAAATTCGTAACGAAGGAAAAACTGTTGCTCATAATAGCGGTTTTAAAACAAAAAAACTTGCAGAGTCAGAAGCTGAACCGATTCTGCAAGAACTTCGTTTAGGAAAAAGAATTTCTAGAGATATTTCTCTTGCCGATCTATATCAAGAATGGCTTGAACTAAAAATTTTACCAAGTAGTAGGTCGGAAGAAACAAAGAAAAAATATCTTCTCCGTAAAAACACAATTGAAAGATTATTTGGAAATAAAAAAGTCACTCAAATTCGTGCGAGTGAATACCAAAGAATTATGAATAAGTATGGGCAAACAGTTGGTAGAAATTTTCTTGGTAGATTGAATACGGGGATTCATCAGAGCATCCAAATGGCAATTGCTGACAAAGTTCTAATAGATGATTTTACACAACATGTCGAGTTGTTTTCATCCAAAGAACAACAGATGACAGAAGAGAAATATTTACATACAGAAAAGGACTATCTGGATTTACTTTTAGCAGTAAAGAGAAAATTCGATTACCAACGTTCAATTGTTCCTTATATCGTCTATTTTCTATTAAAAACAGGCATGAGGTTTGGAGAGTTAGTAGCGTTAACTTGGAATGAGGTTGATTTTGACAGAGGATTGTTAAAAACATACAGGAGGTATAATACTCTCTCTCATAAGTTTGTTCCACCAAAAAATAAAACGTCTATTCGGATGGTTCCAATAGACGAAGAGTGTATCAAAATTTTGCGCCTTTTACAAACGGAGCAAGAAAGAGCAAACATGGAGTTAGGAATCAAAAATCGATATCGAATGATCTTTCAACATTTTGGATATATTCATTCAGTTCCAGATATTGCAAGCGTCAATAAAGCTTTGAGTGTTCTCTTAAATGAGTTGGACATTTATCCAATTATCACGACAAAAGGAGCACGTCACACCTATGGAAGCTACCTCTGGCACAAAGGGTTTGACCTTGGAGTTATTGCAAAAATTCTAGGGCATAGAGATATTTCAATGTTGGTAGAAGTATATGGACACACTTTAGAAGAGAAAATTTTTGAGGAATTTAATCAAATCAGAGATATCTGGAAAGATTGCTCATAAAAAAATGTGGGGCAAACGATGGGGCAAATGCTCTTAAGACAAGCAAAAAAGCCTTGGTTATCAAGGCTTTTACTGTTGAAGTTTGATGCCCCCTACAGGGCTCGAACCTGTGACCCATGGATTAAGAGTCCACTGCTCTACCAACTGAGCTAAGGAGGCTGGATGCTGTATTGGTACCGATGATCCACAGTTTGTATTGAACCCGCGACGTAAAAAAGCAGGTGGGCGACTCGCTACTAACTTCAGTTGCTTCTGGGTGAGCCAGCCTGCACACTGTTAATAGACCTCTGTCTCCCGATAATACAAAAATTAGTCGGTCAACACTTATATGTGGATTCGTATACCACAGCAATTTCTATGTTTTTATAATACCACTTTTGAAAATTATTGCAAGAGGAAAAATCATTTTTTTTTGCAATCGTTTTCGTTGATTCTTCTCGTATTATCTAGATAACTTATCGATTCGTTCTTTATTAGCTCCAAGAGCTCTTTCGTATTTCCCAGTTTCATTAGGTTGGAAATAATTGACTCCTCTTAATTTATCTGGAAGGTATTGTTGCTTAACCCACTTTTCAGGATAGGCATGTGGATACTTATAATCTTGTGCATTACCCAGTGCCTTACTTCCAGCATAGTGTCCATCTCTCAGATGACGCGGAATAGGTAAATTCCCAGACTTTCTAAGATCCGCCAGGGCAGCATCCATTGCCTTATAAGCCGAATTCGACTTAGGTGATAATGCTAAGTCAATAACTACGTTGGCAATCAAAATACGTGCCTCCGGAAAACCTATTTTCTGTGCAGCTTCCAAGGCTGTGACCGTGTGAACTTGTGCATCTGGATTAGCTAAACCAATATCCTCATAGGCAATCACAGTCAAGCGACGTGCTAGACTAGGCAAATCCCCTGCCTCAACCAAACGTGCCGCATAGTGAAGACTGGCATTAACATCAGATCCTCGAATAGATTTTTGCAAGGCAGAAAGGACATCATAGTGCCCATCACCGTCTTTATCCATAGTAATATAACTGCGTTGTAAGCTATTTTCCACTATGTCTAGGGTAATATGATGCTGACCATTTCCTGAAGCTGGTGTCGACATGACAGCCAGATCCAAAGAATTATATGCCGATCGTAAATCACCATTAGTAGCTGTCGCAATAAAATCTAGAGCATCATCATCTAAGTGAACCTCAAAGGCGAAGCCACGCTCCTTGTCCCCTAGAACATTCAAAATAGCTTCCTTGATATCTTCATTAGAGAGTGGTTCCAACTCAAATATTTGTACACGGCTACGGATGGCTGGTGTTACAGAAAAAAACGGATTCTCGGTTGTGGCACCAATCATGATAATATTTCCGTTCTCTAATAATGGTAACAAAAAATCTTGTTTCGCTTTATCCAAACGATGGATCTCATCTAGAAGTAGAACTAAACCACCTGAAAATTTAGCCTCTTCTGCAATTTCCTGTAGACGTTTTTTGCTATCGACAGTGGCATTAAAAGTTCTAAAAGCAAATTTTGTTGTTCCTGCAATAGCACTGGCTATCGAGGTTTTCCCGATTCCTGGAGGTCCGTAGAGAATCATTGACGACAGCATATTCGCCTCTACCATACGGCGAATAATTTTACCTTCACCAACTAAATGTTTCTGACCAATCACCTCTGAAATTGAACGTGGACGCATGCGTAAGGCAAGATTATCTGGCATCTTCTCTCCTTTTTTTAACTATTTATTCTTCTTATAATAAGAATATACTATTTTTCTGTAAAAAGAAATTATAAATAGTTCTTGTCAAACCTAAATTCTTATGATAGAATATTTTGGTATGTGGTGCTAGCACATCCGTAATAAATTCTACCTAGGAGGAAAACACGAAATGGCTAAAGTATGTTACTTTACAGGACGTAAAACTGTTTCTGGAAACAACCGTTCACACGCTATGAACAAAACTAAACGTGTCGTTAAGCCTAACCTTCAAAAAGTTACTGTTCTTATCGACGGTAAACCTAAAAAAGTTTGGGCTTCAGCTCGTGCACTTAAATCTGGTAAAGTTGAACGCGTTTAATCTTATTAGACATTAAGAGAGATGACATCAGTCATCTCTTTTAATGTTCATCGTCTTTCACTTTTGGGTATACTTATGTTATAATAAGGAACTAATAGATAATCCTTATAGAAAGAAGGTGTCAGTATGGGATTTACAGATGAAACTGTTCGTTTCAACCTAAACGACGGTGATAAAAATGAAATCAGTAATACTTTGACAAATGTCTACCGTTCGTTGGCTGAGAAAGGTTATAATCCTATCAACCAAATCGTTGGTTATGTTCTGAGCGGTGACCCTGCTTATGTTCCGCGTTACAATGATGCCCGTAACCAAATTCGCAAATACGAACGTGATGAAATCGTTGAAGAACTCGTTCGCTATTATCTTAAAGGAAATGGAACTGACCTCTAATGCGAGTAATGGGACTTGATGTTGGCTCAAAAACAGTGGGTGTTGCTATTAGTGACCCACTTGGTTTTACGGCCCAAGGCGTTGAAATTATCAAAATTAACGAGGAAGCTAAAGAGTTTGGCTTCGACCGTCTAGGTGAACTCGTTAAAGAATATCAGGTAGATAAATTTGTCGTTGGTCTCCCTAAAAATATGAATAACACTGAAGGACCACGTGTTGAGGCTAGCAAAGCTTATGGTGATAAAATTAAGGAAATCTTTAACCTTCCTGTAGATTATCAAGACGAGCGATTGACAACTGTTCAGGCAGAACGTATGTTAGTTGAACAAGCAGATGTCAGCCGTGATAAGCGTAAAAAAGTTATTGATAAATTGGCTGCTCAACTTATTCTGCAAAACTACCTCGATCGAATGTTTTAATAAACTGTAAATAGAGACCGATTAGTCGAGCGACAATCTAGTGAACTACCAGTCAGAACTTCTAGATTCACCTCACTATTGAGTACTCTCTTCAAAAAGGAGAACAATATGTCACACAATCACGATCACAACCATGACCATGAAGTCATCACTTTAGTAGACGAACAAGGGAATGAAACACTTTTTGAAATCTTATTAACGATTGATGGACGTGAAGAATTCGGTAAGAACTACGTTCTTTTGGTTCCAGCTGGTGCTGAAGAAGATGCAGATGGAGAAATCGAAATCCAGGCATACTCATTCACTGAAAATGAGGATGGCACTGAAGGCGACCTTCAACCAATTCCTGAAGATTCAGATGCTGAATGGGATATGATCGAAGAAGTTTTCAATAGCTTTATCGATGAAAACTAAAAAATAATATTGGGCGTAACTAAGCCTAATCATTTACTTCTAAAAAAGAGACTGAAATAGTTTATTTCAGTCTCTTTTTTAGACGGTTTTTTCTTAAATGTAAGAAATAAGAGAGAAATTGACTAAATGGTATTATCTGATATACTTTAAATAAGAAATTTTGGATTTTTCCCTTATTTGTAACTTTCAAAATGACAGCAAAGGAGTTTAATTTGAGTCCATATAACAAAGACAATATCCCAGGATCAGGTAGCTATCAAGGTTATCATCGAAGCCCCCATCAATCTCATACACATGATAAGCAATCTGAAAAGGGTGAAGTAACAATTCAAGGGCGTACAAAAGAATCAACTTCTTATCAGATAGAGAAAAAAACTAAGATTTCACTTCCTTGTAAGCATAAAACACATATCCTTATCCTCAGTCTGATTTTGAGTGCATGTAGTATATCAGTCCCTTGCTTTACAGACTTTTCCAATAATATACAATCCCAAAACCTTTACATTGCAAAAATGTTTGCCAACGGTAGTTTACCCTATTCTGACTTTTTTGCGACAGGTGGGTTCTTCTATTATTTCCTAATTTCTCTGGCTTTTCGTCTGGGGTCTACTCTTTGGTTAATTCCAATACAGTTTCTAACCTACTATCTTTCTGGCAGCTACCTTTACAAGGTTGTCATGCATATGACAAATAAGAAGGAAATTGCAACTCTAATTAGTATTATTTTCTTTTTAATTAATGGAACACTTGGTTTTGGTGGACTCTATCCTATCCAATTTGCCATGCCTTTTGTCCTCGGTGCTATTTTCTTCTTAACCCGGTACTTTGCTGGTCACAGTCGTGATGAAGCCTTTATTCTTTACGGTTTTGATGGTGCTACTGGAGCACTCTTTGAAGCTCGAACTCTTATTTTCTGGGTATTGTCACTTGTGACAATATTCGTTTACAATCTTGTCAACAAGCACTTTGCTCGTGGTTTTTATCAAGTCCTTTGTATTATTTTTGGTAATATTTTAGTACTGTACCTATGCCTTTATTTCATCCTAAACTTGCAAATCACTTCGGACTATATTAATCAAGTTCTAGTTTACAACTTTACACAACTCGCTGTAGAAAAAAATAACTTCCTACTGACATTGGCTTACCAAAGTTTTGCTGTTATAGGTTCTGGACTCCTTATTGGTGTAGTTACTATAGGTAACCATCTCCTTGGTGATGCTAAAGATAAAATCATTAAATGGGTATTAATCCTTAGCTTTATCTTTACACTAGTTTACAGTCTATTCTCTCAAAGTTTTGGACTTTACAGCATTCTTACCATCGTCCCATATGGTTTAGTCTTGACTGCACTTTCTCTGGATGATGCTATTAAAAAGAGAGCGGAGCGAACCTCTCACCAACGTCGTAATGATAACCAAATCCGCACGCTAAAAGTTTTTGGTATCTTCCTTAGCCGTAATTATTTCTTACCTATAGTCGTTTTTGCATTTGCCTTTGCTATACCAATCATCATGTTCCTATTTGATTTAGGAAATAATGCTGAACGTAGCAGTGTCGCAAATTACCTCGCTAAAAATACCAAGAAAGATGAAACTATTTACGTTTATGATTCATCGGCAAAAATTTATTTGAAAAGTAATCGTAAATCAGCTTCACCATTTGTTCTTCCTGATCTTAACACAGCTAAATCAAGTCATCAAAAGGCTCTTTTAGACACTCTTGTTCAAGATTCTGCACAATATCTTGTTGTCCAACAAGATACGCAATTGCCTTCTGAGTTTAAATCGACACTTTCAAAAAACTATAAAAAAGCACCTGTAAAAGGCGTTGAACGATATACTATCTATGTCCTAAAATAGGTCGAAAATCAATATATAGTGGTTGAGATAAAAATACACCACAATATATTGATTTTTTTTTGCCTAGTGCTATAATTAGTGCTATAATTAGCAGCGAGGTGATTTTTAGATGATTATATTAGAAAAAGAAAAAGTTACAGTCAACCCCGATATCAAAGTTATCAAACGCGATGGGCGTATGGTTACTTTTGATTCAAGTAAAATATATGAAGCTATTCTCAAAGCAAGCGAAACTATTACACCTATCACACCATTAATTGAGACTAAATTGGAGGGAATTGCCAACCGTGTTGTGGCCGAAATCAATGATCGCTTCTCTCACAATATCAAAATATACGAAATTCAAAGTATCGTAGAGCATGAGTTACTCGAAGCTAACGAATACGCTATCGCTCAAGAATACATTAACTACCGTACCAAACGTGATTTTGAGCGTTCTCAGGCTACTGATATCAATTTCACCATTAACAAACTTGTTAATAAAGATCAGGCTGTTGTTCATGAGAATGCCAATAAGGATAGTGATTTATACAATACACAACGTGATTTAACCGCAGGTATTGTTGGAAAATCCGTTGGACTTAAGATGCTTCCTCCACATGTAGCAAATGCTCATCAAAAGGGAGATATCCATTTCCACGATTTAGACTATAGCCCTTACACGCCTATGACAAACTGTTGTTTGATTGACTTCAAAGGCATGTTGGCAAATGGTTTTAAAATCGGTAACGCTGAAGTAGAAAGTCCCAAATCCATTCAAACTGCAACAGCACAAATTTCACAAATCATCGCAAATGTTGCCTCTAGTCAGTATGGTGGCTGTACAGCAGATCGCATCGATGAATTCTTGGCGCCTTATGCAGAACTCAACTACAAGAAACATTTAGCAGATGCTAAAGAATGGGTGACTGAGGAAAAACAGGAAGACTATGCTCGTGCTAAAACGCGTAAAGATATCTATGATGCTATGCAATCTCTTGAATATGAGATAAATACGCTTTTCACCTCAAATGGTCAAACACCATTTACCTCTCTCGGTTTTGGTTTGGGAACAAACTGGTTTGAACGTGAAATCCAAAAAGCTATCCTCCAAGTTCGTATTTTAGGCCTTGGATCAGAGCACCGCACAGCCATTTTCCCAAAACTCATCTTCACCCTAAAACGCGGACTTAACTTGGAACTTAACTCACCTAACTACGACATTAAACAGCTAGCACTTGAATGTGCAACTAAGCGTATGTATCCAGATGTCCTATCATATGACAAAATCATTGAATTGACAGGCTCCTTCAAAGCCCCTATGGGATGTCGTTCCTTCCTTCAGGGTTGGAAAGATGAAAATGGCGTTGAAGTTAATTCTGGACGAATGAATCTTGGCGTAGTCACCCTTAATCTCCCTAGAATTGCGCTAGAGTCTAAAGGAGACCAAGATAAATTTTGGGAAATTTTTGAAGAAAGAATGGGAATTGCCAAAGATGCTCTCGTTTACCGAGTTGAGCGGGTAAAAGAAGCTACACCTGCCAATGCACCTATTCTTTATCAGTATGGCGCTTTTGGTCAGCGTCTGCGTAAATGCGACAGCGTCGACCAACTCTTCAAACATCGTCGTGCAACCGTATCACTTGGTTACATTGGACTTTATGAAGTAGCATCTGTTTTTTATGGTAGCGATTGGGAAACTAATCTAGAAGCCAAGACATTTACTTTAAATATCGTTAAAGCGATGAAAAATGCTTGTGAAAGTTGGTCTGACGAATATGACTATCATTTCTCTGTTTATTCAACACCATCAGAAAGTTTAACAGATCGCTTCTGTCGATTGGATACTGAAAAATTCGGTGTCGTAACTGATATCACAGATAAAGAATATTACACCAACTCCTTCCACTACGATGTCCGTAAAAATCCAACACCATTTGAAAAGTTGGAATTTGAGAAAGATTACCCAGAGGCTGGTGCAACTGGTGGATTCATCCATTATTGTGAATATCCAGTCCTACAACAAAATCCTAAGGCACTTGAAGCTGTTTGGGATTTTGCCTATGACCGTGTCGGCTATCTTGGCACTAATACTCCAATTGATAAATGCTACAAGTGTGACTTTGAAGGGGATTTCACTCCAACAGAACGTGGGTTCATGTGCCCTAATTGTGGTAACACAGATCCTAAAACAGTTGATGTCGTCAAACGTACTTGCGGTTATTTAGGGAATCCACAGGCCCGCCCTATGGTTAAAGGACGCCACAAAGAAATCTCAGCCCGAGTCAAACATATGAATGGTTCAACTATCAAATATGGTGGCAAACATCTCTAATAAGACCTATAATGCATTATAATAAACTAGAAGCAGCTGGATAATACCCTCCAATTCCCTCCAACTGCTTTGCTTATTTAGTTTTTAGAAAGGGATACAATGGGTAAATATCAATTAGATTATAAAGGTATGCAACAGGTGGAACGTTACCACGAAAAAAATGCAACCGTCAAAAATGACAAAAAAGCACGTGTCCAAGCCCTTTTAAAAAAAGCTGGAAAGAAGAAATAAGATGATTTTACGCCGACCAAGTCAAGCAGATAAAGAAGCTATCTTAGACATGATGGGTGAATTTGAAAGGGAGAAATCTGTCCATGATGGTGGATTTTGGAACACGGACAATTTTATTTATGAAGAATGGCTAGAAGAAAATCTTCAGTCAGAAGCAGGACTTAATATCCCTGAAAACTGGGTTCCTGCTATACAGCTGGTCAGTTTCAACGAATCAGGTCATGCTCTTGGTTTTCTACATCTTCGTCTTCGTTTAAATGGGCGCTTACTAGAAAAAGGTGGTCATATTGGCTACTCCATCCGTCCATCTGAACGTGGCAAGGGGTATGCAAAAGAATCTCTCCGTCAAGGCCTGCAAGTAGCCAAGGAGAAGAATATTCAGCGTGCTCTGGTCACTTGTAGCACAGAAAATCCAGCCAGCCGAGCTGTTATATTAGCCAACGGTGGTCAACTAGAGGACATTTGTAACGAAACTGAGCGCTATTGGATAGATTTGGAGTAAAATCATGACATGGAATACACCAAAACCACAAGAATGGAAGTCCGAAGAGCTTAGCCAAGGACGCATTATTGACTATAAGGCCTTTAATTTTGTTGATGGTGAAGGGGTCCGTAACTCACTTTATGTCTCTGGTTGCATGTTTCACTGTGAGGGATGCTATAACGCTGCTACCTGGTCCTTCAAGGCAGGGATTCCCTATACCAAAGAACTAGAGGAACAAATCATACAAGATTTAGCACAACCCTATGTGCAAGGTCTCACACTACTGGGTGGAGAACCTTTTCTAAATACTGGTATTCTAACTCCCTTAGTCAAGCGTATCCGTAAGGAACTACCCGAAAAAGACATTTGGTCTTGGACTGGTTATACTTGGGAAGAGCTAATGCTTGAAACTCCTGATAAGATAGAACTTCTTCATCTCGTTGACATTCTCGTAGATGGACGTTTTGATATTACTAAAAAGAACCTTATGCTCCAGTTTCGAGGATCATCTAATCAACGTATTATTGATGTCAAAAAATCTCTTGATCAAGGAAAGGTTGTTATCTGGGACAAGTTGAATGACGGTCAAAAAAACTATGAGCAAGTCGATCGTAAAGACATGATATAAGAAAAAGTCTGAGTTTGTAACTCAGGCTTTTTTAACTTTTCTTACAAAAAACAATTCACTATCAGAAGATAAATCCTTACGATAGTAAAAGTCATCAAAGGATAAGTCTCGTAAGGCATCTATGGTTTGACAACTTTCCTCCATTACAGCTGTCAAAAAAGCTCCTCTAGCCTTTTTAGAAATCGTTGAATGTGTCTTAAGAATACCATTACGGTCTTCCATAAAACTAACTGTGAATAACTGCTTACGAAGACTTGGACTAAAGACATCTTCAAATTCACTTGAAAGCAAGGAAACAACTGGAACTTGACTATCTTCTAGGAATTGGTCATATTCAGCACGCCAATAATTTTTTAAGGACTGACCATTAACCTTAACCTTTGTATGAAAGTCATGACGATGTTCTTGAATCGGATAGAAAGCGGGAATAATCCCATAAAAAGAAGATGTGATAAATACTTGGTGACTGAGGAAATCTTTTTCACATGTGGATAAGTCCTTGCGTTTAATGTAAAACGATACATCAGTCCGTTAAAAAGCTCGACAGCTGGGTAATTCTTCGCTTCACCTGCTAAAATTGCATCCCAACGCTGCTTTTCTTTCTCAGCCTGCTCAGGCTTTATTTTATAAGCTATGGACAAATCGTCTGTGGATAACTTAGCCATTTCTGTTAGAATAGCTTCACTCTTTTCAGATAGTTTTTGGGAGGGGACTTCCTTACTGGGCTTCATTTCTTTTGCAGTTGGAATTAAAAATTTAATCATATTGTTATTGTAAAGCCATGCTGGCATTTCGTCAAGAATTCTCTCTAGTAAAAAAGGAAGCAAACAGTCGTCAACTCCCTTCTTTATTAATCATCTAAATCAACAAAACGACCTAGAATATGTACATTTTCTGCGATTGAAACAAAAGCTTTAGGGTCTGCTTTTCTCATATAATACTTGAAGTCCGTATACTCTTCACGGGTAATAATAGCTAGCAATACTGCTTTCTTTTCGTGATTATAAGTTCCTTCCGCATCGTTAATCATCGTTACACCACGGTGAAGTTTCTTATGGATCATCCTTATAACTGGATCAGGATTACTTGTGACAATCATGGCTTGCATTTTCTTCTGTTTAGTGAAAATTGCATCCGTTACTCGACTAGAAATAAAAATTGTAACCATAGAATAGAGAGCGTATTTCCAGCCAAAAAGAATACCTGCAAAAATCATGATAATCCCGTTGACAATCAAGGAGATATTCCCAACATCACGACCCGTTTTCTTACGAATAGTGAGACTGACGATATCTGTTCCTCCGCTAGAAATACGTGATTTTAAACCGAAACCAATCCCTGCTCCCATGACCAGACCACCAAAAATAGCATTTATCAATGGGTCCTCCGTTAAGGTCACATGAGGCATCACCTGAATAAAAAGGGAACTCATTGTTACCGTAATGAAGGTGAAGATGGTAAATTTGTGGCCAATCTTATACCAAGCTAAAATCAAGAGTGGAATATTAATCGCATAGAAAGTCAATGATACTGGAATCTCAAAGCCTAGAGTCCTGAGACTCAATGCTGATAATATCTGCGCCAACCCTGTAGATCCACTGGAGTAGACATGCCCAGGTTGAAAGAAGAAATTCACAGCAATTGATGACAAGAGCCCATAGAGTACTGACGCTGAAAATTTTTCAGTATATTTTTCACGAGAGATACTACGTGCCGCTTGTAAAACGCCCATTTTCTTTGCAGATTTTTTCTCTATATACTTAACATATTTATGAAGAGGTGCTTTATTCATTTTCTAATTCTACATGAAGGGCAAGTTCTTCCAACTGTTTATCAGCCACAAGACTTGGAGCCTGAGTCATAGGATCGGATGCCTTATTATTTTTAGGGAAGGCAATCACTTCACGAATATTATCTTTACCTGCAAGAAGCATAACAAAACGGTCAAGCCCGAGAGCCAAGCCACCATGTGGTGGGAATCCATAGTCCATAGCTTCGAGAAGGAAACCAAATTGCTCATAGGCAGATTCTTCAGAGAAACCAAGGGCTTTCAACATACGTTCTTGTAAGTCTTTCTGATTGATACGTAGACTACCACCACCAAGCTCATAACCATTCAAGACAATATCATAGGCTACAGCACGTACCTTAGAAAGATCTCCTTCGAGTTCTGCTGCAGAATCTTCTGTTGGTAAAGTGAATGGGTGGTGGGCGGACATATAACGGCCCTCTTCTTCAGACCACTCAAACATTGGCCAATCGACAACCCAAAGAAAGTTAAATTTAGTGTTGTCAATCATGTCAAGTTCTTTAGCAATTTGATTACGCAAAGCACCAAGTGTGTTATTAGCGATTTCAAGTGTGTCTGCTACAAAAAGAACCAAATCATTTTCTTCAATCTGTAAAGCATCTGTCAACTTTTCTTCAATACTTGTCAAGAATTTAGCAACTGGACCTGCTAGAACTCCATCAGTCATCTTAACCCAAGCAAGACCTTTAGCACCAAATTGTTTGGCAAAGTCTGTCAACTTGTCAATGCTTTTACGTGAATACTTATCTGCATTTCCTTTAACAACAATCGCCTTAACAGCTGGTGCCTCAGCAAATACTTTGAAGTCTACATCCTTGACAAGTTCTGTCAAGTCTTGTAAAAGCATGTCAAAGCGTGTATCTGGCTTGTCAGATCCATAGTTATTCATAGCATCATCATAAGACATGCGTGGGAATGGTAGTGTCACCTCAACCCCTTTAGTTTCTTTCATAACCTTAGCAATCAATCCTTCTGTAATATCTTGGATTTCTTGCTCATTAAGGAAAGAAGTCTCCAAGTCAACTTGTGTAAACTCAGGTTGACGATCACCACGCAAATCTTCGTCACGGAAACACTTTACAATTTGATAATAACGGTCAAAACCAGCATTCATCAATAATTGTTTAGTAATCTGAGGACTTTGTGGAAGAGCGTAAAAGTGGCCTTGGCTAACACGGCTTGGAACCAAGTAATCACGTGCACCTTCTGGTGTAGATTTTGTCAACATTGGTGTTTCAACATCGATAAATTCCAAGTCATCAAGATAATTACGAATGGTATGAGTTACCTTGGCACGAAGCTTAAAGTTTTCCAACATCTCTGGACGACGAAGATCCAAGTAACGGTAACGCATACGTGTATCATCACTAGCCTCAACACCATCTTTGATTTCAAACGGTGTTGTTTTGGCAGTATTAAGGACTTTAAGATCTTCAACTTTAAGCTCGACAGCACCTGTAGGCAAGTTATCATTAGCTTGTTCACGCGCTTCAACTGTTCCTGTTACTTCAATAACAAATTCGCTACGCAAGCTCTCAGCTGTTTCAACAACAGCTGCATCAGTATTTTCAGGGTTAACAACCAACTGCATCAAACCTTCACGGTCACGAAGATCGATAAAAATTAAACCTCCGAGGTTACGACGACGAGATACCCAACCTTTCAAAGTAATAGTAGTTCCGATATGTTCACTACGAACACGACCGGCATACATAGAACGTTCCATAAATACACTTCTTTCGTTAATTTTTTAGTCTTAACTATTATAGCAAAAAGCCCATCAAAACCCCACCCATTTCAGGATCGAATTTTAATAGACTTTCTTTTTTATAAAACTATTTACCAAATTGTTTAAACAATTCACTAGTATCCACATAATCTTCAGCAAATTCTTCAAAATCTTCAAAACGGTAGTCAGCTGTTTCTAAATCAAGCAAACTATTCCAACGGAAACCATAAACATCTTCAATGATAACACTAAGTTCATCAGTTTCCTCATCTACTTGCCAGCCCAAATAGCGTTCCTGGGTTTCAAAATTCAAAACTACATCTTGACAATCTTGGCGCCAAACTTGACCAAGCAATTGTTGACACATAGCATGATCACTCGCAGGTTCATCATTAAACCACGTAATCTCATGTTTATCGAGAAATGCAATCAACTGCCAAAACTGTTGTTGGAAACGAATGGGCATACTACGATCAAAAGCCAAACTGAATTTTTCACTCCGTTTGAGCATATCAACTATACTAACCATATACCCCCTACTTTTCTAACTGTTTGAGGACTGTTGCGAAGTTTGTAGTTAGCTCTTCAAAACTTACAGTAACTTCCTCACGAGTAGCATTATTTTTGACCTTAACCACACCTGACTCCACTTCACTCTCACCTAATGTGATAACAGTCTTGGCTTTGAAGGTATCTGCTGACTTAAACTGTGCCTTAATCTTACGTCCAAGGTAATCACGTTCAGCTTTAAATCCTTGGTAGCGGATGGATTGAACTAACTCAAGAGCTTTGCCATTAGCGCCCGAACCAAGTACTGCAATGTAGACATCAAGACTTTCTTCTACCGGAAGTTTAATGCCTTGCTTATCAAGAACCAAAAGCAAGCGTTCTAAACCAAGTCCAAAACCAAATCCAGCTGTTTCTGGACCACCGAAATATTCAACCAAACTATCATAACGACCGCCCGCACAGATTGTTAACTCAGACTTGTCAATAGTGGTAATAAATTCAAAAATCGTGTGGTTATAGTAATCCAGACCACGTACCATATTGGTATCAATCACATATGGAATGTTAAGACTATCGAGCATGGCACGCACTTCATCAAAGTGAGTTTGACTTTCTTCATCTAAATAATCAAGGATAGATGGAGCATTTTCAACTGCAACCTTATCTTCTTTTTCTTTTGAATCAAGTACTCGCAAAGGATTTTCTTCCAAACGGCGTTGGCTATCTTTTGACAAACTCTCGCGCATTGGTGTCAAATAGTCAATCAAGGCCTGACGATAAGCCAGACGACTGTCAGTATTTCCAAGACTATTCAAATGAAGAGTAACATCCTTAATGCCAAGCGTATTAAAGAGTTGGTAGGCCATGGCAATTGTTTCAACATCTGTTGCTGGATTTTTTGAGCCAAAGCACTCTACACCTAGTTGGTGGAACTCGCGCAAGCGTCCTGCTTGAGGACGTTCATAACGGAACATTGATCCAATATAATAAACTTTAACAGGTTTTTGGACCTCTGGCGCAAAGAGTTTGTTTTCTACATAAGAGCGTACAACCGGTGCTGTTCCTTCTGGGCGGAGTGTAATATGACGGTCTCCCTTATCATGAAAATCATACATTTCCTTAGTAACGATATCAGTTGTATCACCTACTGAACGTGAAATGACCTCGTAATGTTCAAACATAGGCGTACGAATTTCACCATAATTGTATTTTTTAAATGTTTCACGTGCAACATTCTCCACGTACTGCCATTTGGCACTATCCCCAGGTAAAATATCCTGCGTTCCCTTAGGTTTTTGAAGTTTCATAATGATGATACAGGTCTCAAATAGACCTGCCCTCCTTTTCCGTTATTACAGATATAATCACTCTATTCTATCATAATTTACATAGCTTTTGGGAAATGGTGCAGGTTTTTTCAACGTAAGAAAGAAATAGACCTCTGGGTATATATAATGGTCAAGCTTACTCATCAACAAACAAGTAGTGAAATTATTAGGAGCTCTCCTTTTCCCAAAAAACTGTAGAATTCTTTGTTTTGTCTCTTTATCTTCCACGAAACTTTTTCTTGCTATTAAAAATAGGACAGGCTTACCCCATCCTATACACTCTTCCTATTATGACCAAACCTTATCAGTAATAGTTTTAATCAATTGCAATTTATTCCACTCGTCTTGCTCAATCAAGATATTACCTTCTTCAATTGAGGCAAAACCACATTGAGTTGAGATTCCAAGATTCTTAAGTGGTACAAGTTCAGCCGCTTCATGGATACGAGCAATGACAGCATCTACATCTTCCAAAACTGGATCCTTAGAAGTAATCACACCAAGTACCAATTCAACATGATCACGGTTATTCCAAATCATTGGAAGTGGTGCGAAGCTACCCGAACGCGCATCATCATATTCCAAGAAGAAGATATCATAGTTCAATTGACCAAGATATTTAGCTACTGAATCATAGCCACCTTCAAAAAGATAAGTTTATTTAAAGTTCACACGACAAATATGAGTAGCCAAAGTCAAATCTTCTGGAAGACCTTCCAAAGCTTTATTAATAGTGTATACATCATCCTCAGCGATTTTTGCCAACTCAGCTGTTTTCTCAGGATTATTTTTTTCATTCTCAAACTGTTGAATCAAATACCCCCAAGTTGTATCATCCAATTGCACATAACGTGCACCCAAATCGTAGAAATGTTGGATGGTATCATGGTAAGCTTTAGCCAAAGCATCAAGGAAATCAGTCCATGAATCATAGTAATCTGCATAAAGATCACTACGGTGGTCACGTTTAATGATGAGTGATGGACTTGGAATAGTTACTTTTGGAGTGATTCCTTCAGGAGTCACTGATTTAAGATATTCAAAGTCGCGATAGAAAGGATGGTTGGGATTTTCGGCAATTTTACCGTTGATACGGACGTTGGTTGTAAGTGTCTTAGCACCATGGAATTTATATGAATCTTCTTGTTGGTAAGCTTCAAAATCAGTTAGGTTCTATAGGAAATCAAGGTGCCACCAAGAACGACCAAATTCACCATCAGAAACGACTTGAAGACCATTTTCTACCTCATGGTGAACCAATTCCTTAACCAATTCATCTTGTACTTTCAGTAATTCTTCTTGCGAAATCTCACCATTGGCAAATTTTTCATGTGCTTCTTTTAGAGCTTGTGGACGAAGGTAAGAACCAACATGATCAAAATGATAATGTACTTTACTCATAGTTATTTATTCCTTTTTATTATTTCACTTAATGTTATAATAAGCCTATTCTAGCACTTTCCGTTATAGCTGTGAAATATGTATTTACTATCATTATATATAACTTTTAACTATATATATTGATAAAAAGTTTTTGTCAAGTAACTTTACTTTACAATAAAGATATGTTATTCTGTTATAGTTGATTTAAAATCAAGAACATAACTATTAATTCGGAGGAAATAAAGAAATGGCAGTACCTGCACGTCACACTTCAAAAGCGAAGAAAAACAAACGTCGTACACACTACAAATTGACTGCTCCATCAGTACAATTTGACGAAACAACTGGAGATTACTCACGTTCACACCGTGTATCACTTAAAGGATACTACAAAGGACGTAAAATCGCTAAAGCTGCATCAGCTGAATAATAGAAGGGAGATACCATGCGCGTAAATATTACACTTGAACACAAAGAATCTGGTGAACGCTTGTACCTTACTTCAAAAAACAAACGTAACACTCCAGACCGTCTTCAATTAAAAAAATACTCACCAAAATTGCGTAAACATGTAATCTTTACTGAGGTGAAATAAAGATTCAATACGAATCAATAGAAAAGAAAAACGCTGATTTCAAGCGTTTTTTCTTTTTGTCAAATTCTATATATTGAACTGTATTTCAATTCAATCTCTACCTTTTTCTCCACCTTTTTCTTAATTGATTTCTGTTCATACTGAGCCAAGTCAACTTAATCATGATTAAATAATAGCAATATATCTTGTCTAATACTTTTCTTATAATTAATATACTCGGTTAATGTCATAATTGACAAATTTCCAGATTTATCTTCAACAATATACAAATCATTTAGACCTTCATTGCTATTGTTATCGAGAATACATTTTGCTTCGATATTCCTGACTATGGACTCCTGTAGTCCATAGTCAGGAATATCGCATGGCACTTCTAGATATATTGTTCCTTTATCGGTATTAGATTTAATGGTCAGTTTAGCAGGTTTTTCATTTTGTTTAGCATCAAGTATCACTACGTTCTTTTTTTTTATTTTAGAAATAATCTTAATAATAATATCTTTCAAAATATCTACACATAGAGCTATTTCAAGTTCATTTAAAAAGTCATTATTAACCAATATCTCAATAAAAGAATAGAACGAAGCTTGAATCTGATCATCCCTAAGGAAAGCAACTTCAATATCATTACTTTTTAATCGTTCTTGAATTTCTAACTGTTCGTCAACTGTAAAAAGATCTGGAGCTTTAATTAGTATTCCCTTTGTCATAAATACCCTTCCTTGGATTAATTAATAGAACTAATGTCTAATTATCAATATTAACACTCTATTCTTTCATTCCTGAGAACACTTCGATATGATTTCCTAGTATTTTTATATCTACTGGCAGTTTATCTGACTTATCTCCATCAACATCTGATTCTAACTCAACATCTGAAGAAATCTTAATATTGCATACTTTGATATATTCGATATTATTATTTTCTACTATATCCCCTTTTAACAAATCTGGAATAATAGATGATTTAGAAATGATGGAGGCATCTTTTAAAATTAAAATATTTCCATATCCATCTCTATTTTCGTCGAATAGTTTTTTGTTTGAATAGTAATTTGATAAGAGAACTAATACCTGACTAGCTCCTCATTCATAATTGCCATTTTCGGTTTCAATATGAATATTAAATACACTGTCTGTCATAACGGACTTCATCGTTTTGATTGCATATGCAAAGATACCATACTTTGTTTTATCTTCAATATCAACATTATGAATAGTTTCTGGTAAAGATCCAACACTAAAGATATAGCCAAAATAATTGTGATTAGCCTTTCCAACATCAATAGTACTCGTAAACTTGAAACCAAGTTCCTTAATGGCTTGAGCAATATCTTAGTTGATTTCTAAAAGCTTTGTAATTAGATTTCCAGTTCCACCAGGAATAATCCCTAGTTTTGGAATGTGATTCTTTTCAGAAATCCCTGAAATAACCTCGTTTACAGTACCGTCTCCACCAAAAACAATCACTGCATCATATTTTTATTCAGAGGCATTTTGGGCAAAATGAGTCGCATCTTTGGCTTTTTGAGTAATCTTAGTCTCAACATAGTCAAAGTACTCTTTTACCTTACTCTCCAAGCTCTCTTTATAATCTAATGCTGTTTCTCCTCCAGAAGTTGGATTAATAATAATTATTACTTTTTTCATCGATATTTTCTCCTAAGGACAACTAGTCACTTTACTTTTTCAGCGCTTGCTTGTGATTATCGAATTAGTATTTCACATTACTTGTTTTTAATTGGGGATTCCTTTTCCTTATCTATTTGTTGAAGATCATCATAGTTTTTTATATTGAATGATGTAGTCGAACAATTTTTTGTCGTGTTTCGTCTGGATAGTGTTTCATGTTATGTCTCCTATTCTAATGAATATTTTAACTTATTAGGTAGGAGTGTTACAAATTTACTATACCAGAACAGAGACTAGAATTAAAATTTTTCGAATTTTAGAGGCTTATCGATTATGTTTAACATATGGATTCTTCACCATTATCACATTAGTGCCAATATATGAGTAATCATAATAAAACTGCAGTTAATGGAGAACAAGTAGGACGCCACTACCATATACTCTAGATTTCCTGTGGCAATAGAATAACCTACAGTACAAACGGGTGGCATAAGAGCTGTTGCAATAGCAACACCAGGAACAATGTTATTAGCTTCTTTCTTTCGTGCTCCAATTATTCCTGCTAAACCACCGACAAATGCTATTACAACGTCCCAAATTGTTGGTGAGGTTCTAGTAATAATTTCCGTACTTGCATAAGAAATTGGTGAAAGTAAAAAATAAAGTGTAGAGGCTAAAAGGCTTACTGCAACTTGAATAAAAAGAATTTTAAAAGACTTTTTGAGAAGTTTTGTATCTAAAATTGCTAACGCAAAGCCGACTCCAAGGATAGGTGTCATTAATGGAGAAATTAACATTGCCCCTATGATTGCTGGAATAGAATTCATATTCAAACCAATAGATGCAATCAACATCGCACACAATAAAGTGGTTAAGTCACTTTTTGATAAATCTAAATCCTCATAGATTCTATCCCTAAATTCAATTAGAGAATAAAGTTTACCATCCTTCAAAACTTTTTCCATAACAGTACTCCCTCTTTGTTAGTATGGTCAACTTTTGAAGAAGTTAATCGATATTGTTTGATCTCTTTTCTAATGAAAGGATTTCTTGAAGAAATAACTTTTTAGCTTCGTCCTCTGATGACGTTTCTAAATCGTCAATCATTATTTTTGCAACTTCTTTACGAGAGCTAGTTCCATATTCTTCTTTCAATTCATAATCAATTCTCTCCTCAAAATTGGTATAAGGATATTGACCAAGTAGCACATTGATACGTTGATCAAATTCATAATCAACCCACCACTCCTCAAACAATTCTTTGAAAGATTGCAAATCTGGTTCAGAATTCAATAGGGTTAGTGCATCCATAAAACCTGTTTTATATCCATTAATTTCTGAGCATAAACCAACGACCTCATCCTTATTAATTTTGGCCAATTCCTAACGCATTTCAAGCAAATCCATGTCTCTAAATAGTCGTTCAAAGCCCTCAGCTGTTTACTAAATTTGTCTAATTTAGTGTAATCCTGACAATTCAATGTTTCTCTAAAATCCATAATTATCTCCTTTTTTGAATTTTAAACTCCTACTGAAAATAACACAGTATCCTGTGTATCATTTAGACTTCTTTAATTGGCTAAAAATCTTATGGTCATACCACCATAATCAAAGGTTTTATTGATGAATTATTCAATTGTCAGAATGGTCTGATAATAATAACCATAATGAAGAGTATTTACAAAACTGTTCAAAAAATAACAAGAATCATATCAGAAATATACTTGCAAATATATGCAATCGATTGCAAAACGATTAACAGATTTCATCCTATTTTTTTATAAGCGAGATCATTTTCTTTGACTTATCATTTTTATTAACCTATACTATTCGCAAAGGTATATACTATATATTAATCTTATAATTGTTAAGATTAATATAAAAAATATTTTAGCTAAAATATAACTCTTTAGATTGTTTGATTTTCCAAACAATCTAACTTGCCACAATTTAGAAAGGGGAAGACATTATGATTTGGGCTATTATCGTAGGAGGGCTTATCGGTCTTATTGCAGGTGGAATCACTAAAAAGGGAGATTCCATGGGAATAATCGCTAATATCATTGCAGGTTTAGTCGGTTCATCTGTTGGACAATCACTTTTCGGTGCATGGGGACCTAGTCTAGCTGGAATGGCATTAATTCCATCAATCTTAGGAGCGGTTATTGTTGTTTCAGTAGTATCATTTTTCCTAGGGAAAAATGATTGAACTTGAACCTTTCTTGACAGGAATAGATTAAAATTCAAATTCTATTGATGAAAGGATTCAATATGTCAAAAAACAAAAAAATATTTTACCTTATTTTATGTATTTTAATCTTGACAATTTTGATTCCTATTTTGCTAGATTATCTTAAATTCAGTGGCTTAGGACTTCATTTAGTTGATTGGAATCAAAATTCCTTTTTAGAATTTTATCTTTCAAGATATATTTTCTGGGGTGCTCTAGTACTTTCAGCTGTAGTGTGGTTTCTAATGCTTGTTACACTCTTTTATCCTAAACAATATTTAGAGATTCAGTTACCTGATGTCGATGGGAACCTAAAATTAAAAAATTCAGCTATTGAAGGATTTGTACGTTGTGTGGTTGCTAATCACAATTTTATAAAGGATCCTACTATTAAGGTAAACTGTCGTAAGAATAAATGTTTAGTTCACGTAGAAGGACAAATGCTTCCATCAGACAACATTATTAAACGAACTCAAATAATTAAAGATGAGATAGCTGATGGATTGAAACAGTTTTTTGGAATGAATCATCGTGTAAAACTGTATATTTCTGTAAAAGAATACAAGCCAAAACCACCACGTAAAAAAACTGTTAGTCGTGTAAAGTAAGGAAGTAAAAAAATGGAATGGTTTAAAAAATACCAATATCTACTTCTTTCCGGATTGGCGGGTGCTATCTTAGCGTGCTTCATCCTATCCTATGGTTTTTTTAAGACTTTATTTGTCTTGATTTGCGCCACTCTAGGAGTTGGAATTGGATATTATATTCAACAAAAACAATTATTTAAATAGTAAAGGAGATTTATATGTCAAATGTAGAAAAAAAAGTAGAAGAAGTAAAAGGCGAATTGACCTATGAAGATAAAGTCATTCAAAAAATTATTGGTCTTTCTTTAGAAAATGTTCCAGGTTTGCTGGCTATTGATGGAGGCTTTTTCTCAAACCTAACTGGAAAACTTATCAATACTGATAACGTTGCAAGCGGAGTCAATGTTGAAGTTGGTAAAAAGCAAGTTGCTGTGGATTTGAAAGTAGTTGTCGAATATCAAAGGAATATTCCTGAATTATACAAGAAAATCAAAGAAATTGTTGTTTCAGAAATTTCTAATATGACTAATTTGGAAGTGGTTGAAGTTAATGTAGATGTTGTTGATATCAAGACTAAAGAGCAACATGAAGCAGACTCAGTAAGCCTGCAAGATCGAGCAACTGGAGTTGTTGAATCAACAAGTAAATTTACTTCCGATAAGTTTGAAAGCGCAAAAGATAAAGTTAAAGAAGTTGCCGAAGATACCAAAGATAAAGTTAAAGGAGTTGCCGAAGATACCAAAGAGACTGCTAAAGCAAAACCAAGAGTTCACTAAATTCTTTTATGCCTAAAAAAGTTTAAAAACGTTCATTATCAATAATCTAATTTCCCAATGGAGGGTAACACTATGTCAGTAGAAGAAAAACTTAATCAAGCAAATGGTGCTATTAAAGAAGGTGTCGGAAAAGTAACTGATGATAAAAAAACCGAAAAAGAAGGAGCTGCTGAAAAAGGAGTTTCAAAAGTTAAAGAAGTTGCCGAAGATGCCAAAGATGCTGTTAAAGGAGCAATTGAAGGTGTTAAAAATATTGTTAAAAAGGACGATAAATAATTCTAAAATCGGTTGATTTTTTACTTAAAACATGGGATTACTCTACAAGAAATTTAAGGTTGTTGTACTCCTAATTACCCACTTTTAAAACAACACCAAAAACTATGACAAATCCTTAACATTACAATATTAATCAGGTGAAAAATCAGCTTTCTTTAGATTACTTTGAGATTCTTTCTAACCTCATAAGTATATTCCTTCTGATAGCATTAGCGCTCTAAAATCTGTAGTTTTGTTTAAACTATAGAAGCTAGAGTGCTTTTTATATTATTTTTAAAAAAACAAAAGCACAGATTTTACTGTACCTCAGAATGAGGTTAAATAATTGAATTAAAAAGCCATGAAAATATTATTTTTATGGTTTTTTTATTACCAAAGATAACAATTATTCGTTCTAGTAAAAAGATTACAAACACATAATAGCCTCTATTAATATCTTACTCCTACCTTCCTGTCGCAAAGAGGATACAATAAATCGAAAAAGTCATTGTTCAATATAAAGTTTTCTACCTAGATAAAAAACTGGATATTAATTTTGAAAATCATTTTAGTAATAACCTAAACTCCTACATCAGCAACGGATTTTACTCCATTAATACCAAATTAACAACTTAACTAATATCAAAAAGATCACTATATTATCGTTGATCTTTAATTTTGACTCTAAATCTTTCAAGATATTTGTAAACCTATGTGTAAATATAGCCGTCATCCCCCATATATTTTCTGTCAAGTTTCTGTAAAAAGGAATATGACGTTCACTGTACCCAAAATTATATTTTTCCCTGTTTTTTACTAGGAAAAAAGGAAAATCTTTTGCTTCGCTTAAGGTAGAAGTCACCGTATAATAAATCGGTTCTTTTGTCAACAATGTGTCAACTTCAACTGTAAACAGCCGGTCTACCTCTTCATTCGGATGGATATACTCCCAATTTTCTATCTTTATCTTTCCAACAAAGCAATGGATGGTTCTACCCTGATGGATCAGATAATCAATCTCTCCCCAAATGTCAATTTGATCAGGAACTAGGTTTAACTCCTCACAAGTTTCTCTTATATCAGCCTCTTGAAAAGTCTCGTCGTCTTCCACACGTCCACCAGGAAAAGAAATCTCACCCGGTTGAGAAATATGTTCGCTTCGCACTTGGTAAAGGAACTTGATACTTACCAGTTTTTACATCATATATTAAGGGCAAGAGAACTGCATAGCGTCCTTTCTCTCCCAATGGCTTCGGCTCGTAATGAGCTAATTTATCTTTAATAGTCATAAGTACTCCTTGACTTCATATTATCATAAAAAATAAGATAGCCCTATTATATAAAAATTTTATATATAAAATTTAGACATATCTTTCTAAAGGACATACACTCAATATATAAAATAATTATATATAATTTTTATACCTATCCTAAAATAAAAGGAGCAAACCATGTATTTTCCAACATCGTCAACCCTGATTGAGTTCTTAATATTAGTTATTATTGATAGAGAAGACTCTTATGGTTATGATATTAGCCAAAACATAAAGATTGCGGCTAATATCAAGGAATCAACACTTTATCCTATTCTAAAAAAAGCTTGAAAAAGCAGGCTATATGACCACCTACGGCCAAGATTATCAAGGGCGTAAACGTAAATATTATAGTATTACCCCATATGGAAAAGAGCAACTTCAATTTCTTAATAAGGAATGGTTAACTTACAAAGAAACTCTGGATGGTATTGTGGAAGGGAGATTAAGACATGACAAAGACTGAATATATAGCCAAATTAACAAAATATCTACGAAAATTACCACCAAAAGACCACGAAGAAGCTCTAGAATATTTCATGTAATATTTTGAGGAGGCTGGACCCGAAAATGAATCTCTAGTTATTGCAGAACTGGGTACACCTAAGGAAGACGCTCATGAAGTCATTAGCCGTCTACTAGATGAAAAGGTTATTGAGGATACGACTAGTTTGCGCAATAAAACAACTATTATTTGGATTGCTATTCTCGCAGTATTAGCTAGTCCAGTAGCTTTTCTAATTCTCCCTTTCTTCTTAGCTATGCTAATGACACTTCTTATGATCATTTTTGCGGTCATGGTGACTGCCTTAGCTCTTACTCTTGTCTTACTCATTAGTGGTGTTCACACTTTTTCTACAAGTTTCTCTCTCCTAAGTGTTTCACTAGCTTCAACACTATTTAGACTAGGTGTAGGACTATTGATGTTTGGGGGAGCACTTTTACTATTTTTGATTTCATTTGAAATCTGTAAACTTATTGTAAAGCTAATTACTCCATCAATTAGATGACACATCAAGAAGGTAAGAAAATCATGAAAACTTGAAAAAAGATTGTCCATGAAGTATCTCTCATATCTCTATTTTTAGGCGGGGGATTAGCAACTTGGGTTTATAGTCAAGGTGGCTTGACAGATTTACAAAATCAAAATAAAAGTGAGCTAGATTATGTCAAGAAGGAAGTTGATAACTTCAATAAGATTGATATTAAAAGTAGCAGCTACAATGTACTAATTCAAAGTTCTGAGGTTAACAAAGCTACACTTTCTTACTACCAAAAAATAAAAAATACAATTGACACAACTGTAAAGGATGGTCAATTAACTATTAATGATAACAACTCTAAATTAGATTTGACTTCTAAAAAACACATTAACTTTTTCGAATTAAAAGATTTAATAAGCCTCTCTTCTGCTATCGACCAGGAAGTCAGAAAGCAAACCATTATTATTACACTTCCTAAAAAACAAACGATTGATTTCTTAAAGGTTGATTTAGCAACTGGAAATCTAGATTTAAGCCATAGCACGGTTAGACAAGTAGACATTAATCTAAATATGGGGAACCTGAATTTTAATAAAATGATAGTCAGCAACCTAAAAGCTAACCTTGATGTTGGTAGTGTTGATAGTGATAATACCCTTTTTACTAACGCAGATTTATCTATTGCAATGGGAGAATACTCTGGTAATAACTTAATTTTTAACGGTCACAATAAACTTGACGTCACAACCGGTGAAGTTGAAATAGCTCTTAAAGATTACACTATCAATGTTCAAGCAGATAGTCACTCAGGAGAGGTGGATGTTACGAATAACCTTAAGAACTCAAAAGATAATACACTTACCATCACCTCCGATCTCGGTAATATAACTGTCGAATAACATAAAAAAGCCAGCTCAAATTAGCCGGCTTTTAGTTTATACATTCTCAGTTTTTGGTCTATAAATAACAATACCTACAACTACAAAAATAAGTAAGAAAATGACTAGCATACGTACTTGATCTGAGATTTGTCCTGTCATAGAAATAGTTTGACGAAGGCCTGACACAGAGTAGGACATTGGTAAGAATGGTTGTACGACCTTAAAGAACTTAGGACTAAGTTCAATTGGATAAGTCCCTGCACTAGAACCTAACTGTAAAAGCAACAGAATCATGGAAGCAAATGCACCATATCTATCATCCCAACCTACAAGGGCTGTAACGAGCGCCATTAAAGTCCATGCTGCAAGAAGAATCATACCAAATGTAGCTAGTGGATGATTTGGTTCAACTCCCATAAATCGAATAGCAATATAAAGGGCAATTGCAGCCATAGTTGCAATAATACCATTGATAAATAACTTATTTTTAGACCAGTCAAAACGACTCGTAAAGCTTCTTCCTGTCAAGCTTTTAGCAAAGATAACATTTGTTGAAAGAGCTACAACCATAAGAGAAACCGAAATCATATATGGGGCCATTCCCACACCATTAGTGTCAACCTTATCCTTATCAGTTTTCTTCACTTTTAGAGGAGCACTGACTATCTTAGCATTTTCTGAGTTTACAGAAACAAGTGATAACTGTTGATTAGCCTTGTTTAATGAGTCAGACAAGGTAAAAAGATTAGTTGACAGATTTGTCAATCCATTTGTTAAATTATTTCCTCCAATTGCCAATTGTTGGACACCTGTATTAAGAACATTTGTACCACTTTTAAGGGTAGAAAATCCATTCATTAAGGTACTACTGTTAGCATCTAGAGTTTGTGCACCACTAGCAATCGTTGACACAGCACCAGTGTAGGTTGACAAACCTGTTAAGAGATTGCTTGCACCTGTGGCTAAAGTACTTTGAGCTCTTGACACACCTGAAGCAACTTGAATTGCCCCAGGTGATAATTGATTAACAAGTACTGAGTTAACATTAGCAATATTAGCTTGCATTGATGATATAGTTGAGGAAGCTACAGGAAGAAGAGTATTTGCCGAACTTGCAATGCCTGAAATAGACGTTTGTAGAGAAACTAAGTTGCTTGATTCTCCACTACTAGTTGTTGTCGTGCCTGCCAAGCTAGACAAAGCTGTTGACATGCTTGACACATCTGATGCAATAGTTGAAGCATAGCTACTAGCTGTAGAGCCAGCATTACTAATTGCTGAAGCAATCTCTGCTTGTTGATCTGCTGTCAAGCTTTGATATGCAGCTGTTCCTTGTACCGCAGCCAAATCGTTCGCTTTGTCAGTGGCACTAGCTGTAGCTATAGAACTAGCTGTAGAAGAAATATTTGAAAGATAAGTCGCTATTGAACTTGTATCTACTGATGTTGTTGATGTTCCACTAGGGAATGATGTATTACTTACTGCCGTATTAAGATTTTGAATTGCTGTATTTAAATCAGTTAAATTAGCTGACAAGCTTGACAACTGTGTTTGCTGTTCTTCAGATAAACTTGTTGCTGTAGCCATTTGACTAAGCGCCGTTGACAAAGAATTCGCACCTGTAACTAAGGTATTCATAGCTTCTGCTCCTGATGCAAATTGACCCGCAGCAGAATTAACAGCCTCTGAGTTACTATTCAACTGTGACAAAGCACCTGACAAAGTTGACACACCTGAAGTATAGGCAGATGCGCCCGAACTCAAGGTATCAACACCTGTCGCCAATGTTTGAGTAGAACCAGCAAGAGTTCCTAGACCATTTGATAAGATCTGACCTCCAGATTGAAGTGCTCCTGCACCTGCATATAATTGACTGGCCCCATTCGCTGCAGTTCCCATCCCACCCTGCAGTTGAGACATACTCTTAAAGACAGCTCCAACATAAGTTGACGTAATATTTTTAGAAACAGTCTCCTTTAACTTAGACATGGCAGAATCGCTCATTTTCGAAGAAACGAAGCTATGCCCTGCTGTTGTCTGATAAGAAATTTCTAGTTTCTTAGGATCATTTGTCAGAAGACTTGCTGCATTACTTGAGAGGTTTTCTGGGAAAGTGATAACCATATAGTAATCACCGTCTTCTATTCCTTTTTGTGCTTCAGTTTCAGTTACAAAATGATAGTCCAAATTTTTATTTTTAGACATATTGTCCACCATATCATGACCAATATTAAGCGCCTTATCTTGAAATCTAGCACTCTTATCTTTGTTCACCACTGCCACTGGCAGATGTTTCACATTACCATAAGGATCCCATATAGAAGATAAAAATATTAAATTATACAAAGCGGGTATCAATGAAACACCAATAATGGTTATCCATAGCTTTGGACTTTTTAGAAGAGCCTTTAATTCTGCTAACATATTTCTCCTTTTTAGACATCGTGTATATTTTTATGATATAATCAATTATAAGCTCATTAATTTATAAATCAATATTTAAAAACTATTTTTTGGACACATTATATAAAACTGTGTGAAAGGAGAAATACATGACAAAAGATCAAAGGCGTTCACTGACTAAAAAAGCTCTTTTAGATGCTTTGGTAATATGCCTTAAAGACCAAGATTTCAATGAGATTACAACTATTCGTCTAGTTCAAACAGCTGGGATTAGCCGTTCAAGTTTTTATACTCACTACAAGGATAAATTTGAAATGATAGATAGCTATCAGAAAGAATTGTTTCATAAACTAGAGTATATCTTTGATAAATACGAAGGAAAGAAAGAAGGGGCCTTTCTCGAAATCTTTGAAATTCTTACTCGTGAAAAACTTCTTTCAGCTCTATTATCTACAAATGGAGCAAAAGAAATTCAAGATTTTCTGATAAACAAACTTCAGCGTATGATAGCTAAAGACTTTATTGACCCTACTGCTGAAAAAAGAGCTCTCAAAGGATTCGAGAAGGACTATGCCAGCATTTATCTTGCTCATGCTATTTTTGGAGCTTGTCAAGCATGGATAAAAAATGGCAAAAAGGAATCACCTCAAGAAATGACAGACTTCCTTCTACGATTTATTCCACAATAAAATAACACCAGAAGCACAAAAAAAGCTACAAAGTATCTCGGTAGATAAAGTAGCTTTTTTCTCTTATAATTAAATTCCTAGAACAATGAGATAATAAGTGAAAACAAGGTCAATATTGCGGGTTCACCTTGCGTAAAAATAATCTTCTTATTAGCAGTTACAGCACCATAAACAGCAGCAAAGAAAACATTAAGAACAAAAACAGTTACAAGTAGCTGACTATTTGTAAAAATACCATACAAGAGGAATACAGCGATTAAACCATTGTAAATACCTTTATTTTTAAATAAGTTTGTAACAGAATCGCGTTGAAGCTCTTCTTTTCTCATATTAAAAACTCTACTAGTTGTGTCTGAATGTGTTGCAAAAGTTTCCAAATACATGATATAAAGATGCTCCAATGCAACAATCCCAGCTAAAATTAGTGTAATAATAGACATAGTTTCTCCCTTCTTAAACAACTTTGACAGTATATCAAAAGTAAAGCATTAAAACAACACACATGTTTTATACAATTTAAAATATGATAAAACAAAGACTGAAAGAAAGGTCCTTATGACAAAAACAGAAGTAATACAACGTCTACAAAAAGACTTGAAAATCCCTAGATTTCAAGCTTATATAGAGGATAAAGAATATTCTGAAGAAAGAGTACAAACGACTAAAAAAGATTTTGAAGCCTACTTCACCAACTACGTTTCAAATGTTTCAGCAGACTTTTAAGGTGGACTGGAAAATAAATGAACTATACCTCAAAATCACATATCATAAGATAATGGAACAAGCTCCTAGTCTAATACAAATGACTAGGAGCTTATTATGTTAGAAAACAAAAAATCCGTCTCATTCTGTGATATATCTCTAAAATCTATATAGAAGTAAGCAAAAAGGTAAGCAAATTTCTGAAACAGTCTTTTAAAACAAGCAAAAAGCCCATAATAACGGGCTTTTCGATACAATAATATTAAAATTAAAGCATTTTGTTGTAGAATTCAACGACAAGTGCTTCGTTGATTTCTGGGTTGATTTCATCACGTTCTGGAAGACGTGTCAATGAACCTTCAAGTTTTTCAGCATCAAATGATACGAATGCTGGACGTCCGATAGTAGCTTCTACTGCTTCAAGGATAGCAGGAACTTTAGCTGACTTTTCACGAACTGAGATTACTTGACCAACTTCAACGCGGTATGAAGGGATATCAACACGTTTACCGTCAACAAGGATGTGACCGTGGTTTACAAATTGACGCGCTTGACGACGAGTTGTTGCAAGACCAAGACGGTACACAACGTTATCAAGACGACGTTCCAAAAGAATCATAAAGTTGAAACCAAGTGTTCCACCTTTAACTTTAGTAGCTTGTACGAACAAGTTACGGAATTGTTTTTCACTCAAACCGTATGAGAAACGAAGCTTTTGTTTTTCAGCCAATTGCAAACCGTACTCTGAAAGTTTTGAACGGTTATTTGGGCCATGTTGACCTGGTACGTAGTTACGACGTGCCAATTCTTTACCTGTGCCTGTAAGTGAGAAACCAAGGCGACGTGATTGTTTCCATGATGGACCTGTATAACGTGACATTAATAATGTCCTCCTATAAAAAATATTTTTAGGAAATAACATTTTAGATAAACCTGATTCGTTCAGAAAGACTTCGCCCAAACAGCAAAGGTTACTTTTCTAGCTGACTTCCTGTTGACGAGCTTCATTTTATCCTGCTATTATTTCACATACTCCGCTATTTTACCACGAAAAAAAGCCCAAGTAAAGGCTTTTTCTTATTTATTTTCGATTTCAGCTTGTTCCTCGGGACTCAAATAACGAATGAGAGTCTTTTCAGTCAAAATATCTGAATAAGTATAAGATTCAACATAACTATTATTAATAGCGTCAGCTTGAGAACCGAAGTCCTGATACTCAACAATAAACAATGATGGATAGACTTCTGTCAAACGACCAATCTTATTCTTTTCACGTTTACGTCCATTCTCTAGAGTCAATTCTACCAACTGACCTTCATGAGCTTTAATAGCTTCCTTAATATTTTTCATTTTAGCAACATCTGCAAATGCGTCACTCATATATATCTCCTTAAATCTGAAAGTTACGATTCCTCAAACTGAGCAATCGATGAAAATTTATTATATTCTTTTTGGAATAATAACTTAACTGTTCCACGCGCACCAGCACGGTTTTTTTCTAAGATAACTTCGATTGTATTATCTTCAATCGCATTCTCTGATTCTTCACTCTCTTTTCGATAGTAATCATCACGATATAAGAAAGCTACAATGTCGGCATCCTGCTCGATAGATCCTGATTCACGGATATCAGACAATACCGGTCGTTTATCCTGACGTTGTTCAACCCCACGAGATAACTGACTCAAGGCAATTACAGGAACTTTGAGCTCCTTGGCTAAGATTTTTAACTGTCTTGAAATATCTGAGACCTCTTGTTGGCGATTTTCCGGTCGCGTCCCTGTAATCAACTGCAAATAGTCAATCACAATGAGACCGAGACCACCCTCTACTTCTTGTGACAATTTACGGGACCGTGCACGAATCTCAGTAATCTTTATACCAGGGGTATCATCTATGTAAATAGGTGCCTCAGCCAGTGCCCCTTGAGCAATCATGACATTATTCCAATCTTGCTCTGTCAATTGACCTGTACGTAAAGCATGAGAATCAATCATACCTTCAGCTGCCAACATACGATCAACCAAGCTTTCTGCACCCATCTCTAGGGAAAAAACTGCAACAGCTTTATTTTGCTTGGTACCAACATTCTGAACGATATTCAACACAAAGGCTGTTTTACCAACAGCGGGACGAGCTGCTAAAATAATTAATTGGTCCGGGTGTAAACCTGTTGTAATCTTATCAAGGTCACGGAAACCTGTCGGTAATCCAGTTACATCTGATGTTTGCTGTGAACGCATCTCCAAAGTATTAAAATTGACATCAAGAACTTCAGATATTTTGCGGAAACCACTACTATTGCTATGCTCTGAAACATCAACTAAGGCTTTCTCAGCATTTGCGATAATTTCATCCGATTCAGTTGTGCCCTCATATGCTTGATTGACAATTTCTGTCAACCTATTTATAATACGCCGAAGCATGGCTTTCTCAGCCACAATCTTAGCATAGTACTCAGCATTTGCGGATGTTGGGACACTATTGACCAAATCTACAAGATAAGAAATACCCCCTATGTTTTGGAGGTCATCTTGGTCATCTAAAATAGTACGTACTGTCGTGGCATCAATGGCATCATTTCGATCCGACAGCGTTACCATTGCTTTAAAAATGACACGATGGGAATACTTGTAAAAGTCATCTGCTTCGATAAACTCTCGAACCGTAATTAACTTTTCCGGGTTAATGAAAATAGCCCCCAAAACAGACTGTTCCGCTACTAAATCATGAGGTTGCACTCGTAATTCTTGAGCTTCTGCCACAATTATTCCCTCCTTTACAAGATTTACTTATAGTGTCAACGAATTACTCAGCACTATTTTTGATGTTAAGCTTAATTTGTGCATTCACTTCTTTATGAAGCTTTACAGGAACCTCAATCAAGCCAATCGCTCGAATAGGATGTTCAAGTTCAATATGACGTTTATCAATCTTGATTCCAAACTGTTTCTGAAGTCCTTCCGCAATCTTTTTAGCTGTAATTGAACCAAATGTACGACCATCTGGCCCAACCTTCTCAGTAAATTGAAGACGATTTTCTTCTTTCTCAAGTTGTTCTTTAACGCGTTTTGCTTCAGCTAACAACTCTGCAGCATGCTTTTCTTCTGATTTTTGTTTTCCTTTCAACTCCCCGATAGCTTGCTTTGTTGCTTCTTTAGCAAGATTCTTTTTAATCAAGAAGTTTTGAGCATAACCTAATGGTACTTCTTTAATTTCACCTTTTTTTCCTTTACCCTTAACGTCTTGTAAGAAAATAACTTTCATTTTAATCCTCCTTGGGAGCCAACTCTCCCATAATAGTTTCAATTAATTTATTTTGCGCTTGAGAAACACTACAGTCTCGTAATTGGCAGGCGGCTAGGTTGAAATGTCCACCACCACCTAATTTTTCCATAATACGTTGTACATTAATCGCATTATGGCTTCGAGAAGATATGTTTACAGTCGAGTGACTTGTTCGAGCAACAACAAAGGTTGCTTCGATTCCAGCCATTGCAAGCATAGTATCTGCCGCCTTAGCAATCACAACATTATTATAGCACTTGTGGTTATCTCCTGTAGCAACGATTATATCATCAGTAATTCGTTCGCCTGCAATAATTAACTCATTAATACGTCGATATTCGTCAAAATCCGTAGCAGAAATCATTTGAATTTCTCCACTGTCACTTCCTAAACTACGAAGGTAAGAGGCAACATCAAAAGTTCGACTAGTAACACGAGTAGAGAAATTCTTGGTATCCAGCATTATACCTGCCATAAGGATAGAAGCTTGGATTTTACTCAAACGTTCTGGAGCCCCTTGAAATTGTAACAACTCCGTAACCAATTCACAAGCAGAGCTTGCTCCACTTTCAATAAAAGTCAAAACTGCATTTTCAGGGAAGTCGTCATCTCGACGGTGATGATCTACGACAATAACTTCATTAAATCGATCATAAAAATCCTGAGATAGGGTTAGATTGATTTTTGAGTGGTCAACCATAATTAGCAATGAGTGTTGGTTGACTAGTTCTTCAGCTTCTGAGAGTGTAATAAGGGGTGACTGCCCATCTTCTTTCAAACGTTCTACCGCACGCTCAATATCCGTATTCATAGCCATATCATCATAAACAGCATAGCTCTTTCTAACAATCTGACTAGCAAAATGGGCCATACCAACAGTAGCCCCTAAGGCATCCATATCAAGATTTTTGTGACCTACAACAAATACTTTTTCGACTGTTTTTAACTTATATGAAATTGCAGTCATCATAGCCCTTGTTCTTGTACGAGAACGCTTAACTGTTGAGACAGAGCCTCCTCCAAAATAAAGAAGTTCCTTGTGATCATCATTTTCCTTAACAACAGCTTGATCTCCGCCTCGAACAAGTGCAATATTAAGGTTCTGCAAAGCAACTTGCCCGATTTGATCATGCTTAAGCGTACCAAAGGATATTCCCATACTCAAAGTCAGTGGTAAACCACGTTCTTGTGCTTGTTGACGAAAGTCATCCAAGACAGAAAACTTTTGATCCATGAATTCTGTCAAAACACTGTAATTGGTAAAGAAGTAAAAACGATCCCCTTCAATACGTCGATAATGAATATGCTTAGCCTTAGCAAACTCAGAAATAAATCCTACTACAAATGTATTGATTTTTGAAACATCTGCATCTGGCAAACTTCCTGTCACATCGTCGTAGTTATCAACTGAAATAATCCCAATAACAGGTCGAGTCATATTTGGATCAACATTTTCATCTTGATCATAAACATTGTCAATAAAATATGTCAGCTTATTGTCAAAATCCACAAAGGCAGCGTATTTATTGTCACCAACAGTTATCACATTCGAAGGTGACCCCTTTCGTTTCTGGGAGATAAAATCTGCAATCAACTGCTTATTGAAGTTCCCATATTCATCTGAAAGCACTAACTTAGCATAGGGGTTGAACCATTCAATATGGTCATTTTCGTCAAAAGTAACGACTCCGACAGGCATCTTTCCAAGAAGAGTCTTCAAAGAAGCTTCCACATCCTGATTCAGTTCATCTAATTGTTCTATTTCCAAAGACTCATATGTTGTCTTTTGGTAATGCAATAGTGCAACAACTACTACCATAATGATAAAAAGCGCAAAAATGAGTGCAGACTCCGTTTGTAATACGCGGACAAAAATGGTAGCAATTCCAAAAAGAATTAGTCCTATCATTATCAGGTGAATAGTTTCAAAGTGAAATCTTTTCATATAAAACCTCTTAATCTAACAATTATAACATAAAAAAGCCTTAATTAAAAGGCTTTTACAAGTGTTACGACTGTTAATCCACTTTACGTCGAGCTTTATTATTGCCTTCAAGGTAAACCATCAAAATAGAGATATCTGCTGGATTAACCCCTGAGATACGGCTTGCTTGACCAATGGTTTCAGGATTTATTTTCTTAAATTTTTGACGAGCCTCAGTTGCAATAGAATCAATAGCATCCCAATCAATATTTTCCGGAATCTTTTTTTCTTCCATTCGCTTCATCTTAGCTACTTGATCCAAAGCTTTATTGATATACCCTTCGTACTTGATTTCAGTTTCAAGTAACTCTATAACCTTAGCATCCAAATCTTCTGCAGCTGGACCGACAAACTGAGTAGCTGTAGCGTAATCAATCTCAGGTCGACGCATAAACTCTTTGGCTGTCATGGCATCTGTCAAAGGCTTAAATCCTAGAGCTTGAATTTTTTCATTTGTTTCTTTGATAGGCTTTAATTTTTCTTTTGACAGACGTGTCAATTCTCTGTCAAACTGATTTTTCTTAATTTTAAAGATATTCCAACGTTCATCATCAACCAAGCCAACTTCTCGACCAATAGGTGTCAAGCGCATGTCAGCATTATCATGACGTAATATAAGTCGATACTCTGCGCGTGAAGTTAATAAACGATATGGTTCCAAGGTTCCTTTCGTGACAAGATCGTCAATCATTACACCAATATAGGCATCACTACGTTTGAGAATAAGCTCTGGTTTACCTTGGACTTTAAGAGCTGCATTAATACCAGCAACTAGACCTTGACCTGCTGCCTCCTCGTATCCAGAAGTTCCATTGGTCTGTCCTGCTGTAAAGAGACCTGAAATCAACTTCGTTTCAAGTGTTGCACGTAATTGATGTGGAAGGACAATGTCATACTCAATCGCATAGCCAGTTCTTATCATCTCTGCCTTTTCCAGACCTTTGATTGAGTGAATCAACTCTTTTTGAACATCTTCGGGTAAGCTTGTTGACAGACCTTGTACATAGACTTCTTCAGTCTCTCTTCCTTCGGGTTCAAGGAAAAGCTGATGACGATTTTTATCAGCAAAGCGGACAATTTTATCTTCGATTGATGGACAGTAACGAGGTCCTACTCCCTTGACAATACCTGAAAACATCGGTGCACGGTGTAAATTGTTATTGATAATATCATGGCTCTCTTGATTCGTATAAGTTAGCCAACAAGGAATCTGATCCTGAAGATAGTCTTCATCCTTCGACAAAAATGAAAAATGATTCGGCTTTTCGTCGCCTGGTTGAATCTCGGTCTCTTCGTAATTAATTGATGAAGCCTTGACACGAGGAGGAGTACCTGTTTTAAATCGACCAATTTCAAGCCCAAGCTCCTTCAAATTATCAGCCAAAGTAACCGATGCAAGACTATTATTTGGTCCAGAAGAATATTTGAGATCACCTATGATAATTTCACCGCGTAAAGCCGTTCCTGTTGTTACAACAACTGCTTTAGCTCCGTATTTTTGATTTGTGGCTGTTCTTACACCGACTACCTTGCTATCTTCAACAAGTATTTCATCAACCATTGATTGACGTAGAGTCAAGTTTTCCTGACGCTCAACTGTATGTTTCATTGTCATAGCATACAAGGCTTTGTCTGCTTGAGCACGCAAAGCTCTAACTGCGGGTCCTTTACCAGTATTCAACATTTTCATTTGAATGTAGGTTTTGTCGATGTTTTTACCCATCTCTCCACCAAGAGCATCAATTTCACGAACAACAATCCCCTTGGCCGATCCACCGATAGAAGGGTTACACGGCATAAAAGCCAGCATCTCTAGATTAATGGTTGCTAATAAAACTTTACATCCCATACGGGCTGCAGCCAAGCTAGCTTCCACACCGGCGTGACCAGCTCCGATTACAATAATATCGTACTCTTCTATAAAATTATAAGTCATTTTTTCTCCTACTCTTTAAGATGAATGTGTCGTAATTGTCCGTCCCATAATGGTAAGGCGGCTTTTAGAAATGCCGGTTTCAGATTAACAGTATGTAGGTCATCTAAAGCAATCCACCGGCAAGGTAATGGCTTCGCATCTTCTTGCATGGTTAAAGGAGCATCTTCTAGCAAGTCCACTAAATAATGGAACTCAATATTATGATAATGGACCCCAGTTTGTTCAAAGCGATTTTCAACAATGAAAGCTAACTGAACAGCTCTAGATGCGACACCAAGTTCTTCTCTTACTTCTCGAACCACAGCATCCTCAGTAGCTTCATCCACTTGAATAGCACCCCCAATTGTATAAAAACTGTCCTCATCTTCTACGACTAACAAGCGATTGTCTTTTACAATCAAAGCAGTCGCTCTTACACCAAAAACAGTGGAATCAATTTTCATCCGAAAATCCTGATGTTGCATTTTTTCCTCCCTTAAAACAACACAAAAATAGTCAAAACTCGCAAGAAGTGCAGGACAAAAAACCTGCAACATCCATGAGCTTTGACCATCATGACTATTGTTAAAATTATTTTATCAAATCAAATTGTTTTGTCAATTCCAATCACAATTTGATTTGAGTCTGCACACTAAAGCCATGTAAGCAGGAAGATTTGAAATTGGATTCATTATAGCGAAAAAGGCCATAAATGCATTAAAAATTGGAAACTCAGATCTTTACTTCAGTTAAATATACTGACAAACTTTTCCGTCTTTATAGGCTTGGTCTATAATACCACCACCTAAGCATTCCTGTCCATCATAAAAAACAACAGCTTGCCCAGGTGTAATAGCACGTTGAGGTTCAGCAAAAATCACCTCAGATTTATCACCTTTAACCTTTACAGTAACTTTACTATCAGGTTGACGATAACGGAATTTTGCTGTACATTCCATTTCAAATTCTTCCGGCATATCTCGAGTAAAGTGAATCATTGAAGCGTCAAGTGAAGTTGACATCAACGACTCATGGTGGAAACCTTGACCCACGTAAAGAATATTTTTAGAAAGATCTTTCCCTACTACAAACCAAGGAGCATTATCTCCACCTTTTTGGCCACCAATACCCATACCACCACGTTGACCAATGGTGTAATACATGAGTCCGTTATGTTCACCCATATCACGACCATCGATGGTCATCATACGGCCTTTTTGAGCTGGTAAGTATTGACTAAGAAACTCTTTAAAGTTTTTCTCACCAATAAAACATATTCCTGTTGAATCTTTTTTCTTGGCTGTTGCAAGACCTGCACGTTCAGCAATCTCACGAACTTCTGGCTTTTGTAGATGTCCTAAAGGAAACATCGTTTTCTGCAACTGCTCTTGCGAAAGTTGACTAAGGAAGTAGGTTTGATCTTTATTGTTATCTGCCCCACGCAACATATGGACAATGCCATCTTCATCGCGAACAACTTGGGCGTAATGCCCTGTAGCCACATAATCCGCTCCCAATGTCATCGCATAATCTAAGAAAGCCTTAAACTTGATTTCCTTATTACACATAACGTCTGGATTAGGGGTACGTCCTGCACGGTACTCTGCTAAGAAATACTCAAATACACGATCCCAGTACTCTTTTTCAAAGTTGACAGAGTAATAGGGGATATCAATCTGATCAGCCACTGCTGCTACATCTTTATAATCTTCGGTTGCTGTACACACACCAAATTCATCCGTGTCATCCCAGTTTTTCATGAAAACACCGATTACATCATAACCTTGTTCTTTTAAAAGTAAGGCTGTTACTGATGAATCAACGCCACCACTCATACCAACAACAACACGTGTTTTTGAATTATCAGTCATAGATAACTCCTCCCATCAAATAAAAATTAACATAGACTTGAAGGGTCTAGTTATTCAAATATCGATTTGAAGGTCGATTTTGAAGCGTAAAAGCACGCAAGCTTAATTATATCATGATTAAAGAATAATGCAAAAAGGTTACCTAGTGGTAACCTTTTTGATATTTATTTTCGTGTAAAGACACTGTAAACATATTACTGCCAAGACTATTATTGGAGTCAATAACGCTACAAATAGCCATCCTGGCTCATTATAACTTAACACAAGTTTATTATGTCCTTCTTGTGATGAAACAGTGGGTGTACCAATCGTTGACAAGTTATAGTCATCCTTGTCTAGTTCTTTACCATTTAGTGTCAAGATGGAATCTTTATAGACAACTATCGGTAGATTCATTTTCTCCCCTTCAGCAGCCTGCCAAGTTAATACAAGATAACCATCTTCTAGTAGCTTTTCTGCCTTCTGATTAGTAACGATATTTTCGTAATAAAGATCATAAGTGTTCTGCTTACCTATTGTCCCATAAATAGGTACGTAATCTGGTGTGGGTTTGACAACTAAATTTAAAAACTGTGACAAGTCACTGTCATTCATGGTAAGACTTATCGTCTGGTAATCTCCTTCAACGTAAGTATGTTTAACAATGGTAATAAGTTCACCATCTTGTGCCGCAGTTTTTACACGATCGGTAGTATCCATCATATTCTGAATGAGACCAATGCCCGCAAAGGCAAAGAGTAAAACAGCAATACTTTTTCGCCAGTTTACAAATCGCGTGACCGTTAACCCCGTAATTGCTAAAAGTAAAATGGTAGCAGGAACAAAGAATCTAAATGGAAATTGAATCAGTTCAGCAAATGTATTTCCATTTTCTACTAGATACTGCCACGGAAAAAGACCTGTTGATAAGAAAAAGAAGATAAAATAGATAAAATGCAATATTTTTTTCCATTTGGCCAATTTCTTCCAATTCAAAATAGCATAAACAAACTGTAAAACGAGTAACACCATTAAGGAAATTGGAGTATATAGCCAGTATCTTGCTGTTCCATCAATTCCATTCTTACCTATTTCCCTATTTATAAATGGATCTAAAAGATGATTCGTGCCTCTCAAATATAGGAGTATTAACCAGATATTGACAGTCAGCAAGAGGAAAAGAATGACTGCTATAAAGACTTGCAAGAAGGTTTCCTTCTTCTTAGCGACGGATAACGTTACAAAGGTGTAAAGATAGAAAGGAATATACATCATCACTAACATTAAAGCGCTAAGCACATGAACTTGAAAAATCAAGGCCATGGATAAGGCAAGTCTAATTGGTTCTACTTTTTGATAAAAAATGTAGCGAATTGCTGGGATAAAACAAAAAGGTAATAAAGCTGCTCCCCAACTAGAAAATCCCTGACGCATCGTCCAGTACTGGATAGAGAATGTTGTAGCATAGAGTAAACCTAATGACAAGGCAATGGTAGTCTTAACTTTACACTGCTTGAGCAAAGCATACATTGAGGACTCAGCTAATATATGTAGTAGTATCCTCGACACAATCTGATAACGAAACCAAGTGCCACTTATTAAAACAAGTCCTCCTTGTAAATAAGCAAAAAAAGGACCGTAAAGAGCATTGACAATGCGGCCTGACTGTTGGAAGCCATACAAAGATAAAAAGTAAGAAAAGTTACCATTCTTTAATTGCATAGCGGCTTCATAAAACCTATTATAGTGAAAAACGGAATCTGAACCTAAAATGACTTTTCTTGTAAATAATTGTGGCGTAACCAATAACACAGCAAAAACTACAATAATAAGGGGAACCCATAACTTTTCTTTTGATTTAAAAAATTGTTTCATTGCTAAACCTTTCATTACCCATTATAACAAAAAGCTCCGTGAAAACGATTACTAATATCCGAAATAAAAAGCTGAGAGATACCTCCCAACTTCTATAAATCTTAGTAATTCCAAGCTGACAATCCTTGTGCGTTATAGGCATTCAAGGCTGATTGAATTTGATCTTCAACTGTTGCAGTTGAACCCCATCCTGGCATTGTTTGGAAGAAACCTGATGCCCCTGAACTGCTTGCTACAGTATAATCACCATTTGATTCACGCGCAATAATCGACTCCCAGGTTGACTGTGGGACTCCAGTTACTGCTGCCATCTGTGCTGCTGCATAAGAACCGATTTCTCCTGCAGTGTTGCCATTTGAGATAAGAACTGAACCATTTCCAGTAGTCGAAGCAGCAACCGAAGAAGCTGCTCCATTATTTTGAGTAAACGTAGCGTCAATGCTTGCTGTTGTAGCAGACTCTGATTGAGGTTTTTCTGATGCTCCTACTGTTTCGGTCATTGTCTCTGATTGAGCTTTACTTTCTTCAACCTTTTCTTTATTCTCTTTGATTGAGCTAACCTCTGTTGATTTCACCAAATCTGCTGTTGATTCTGACGTTGTTGATGTTGTTGAAGGAGTTGGTATAACTGAATCCGAGAATGCGTTAACCAATCCTTTATTAACTAAAGGAGAGAGTGAAACTACCAAAATGACAATAAAACTCGTTACAATTGCTGCTGGTACCGCCAATGATTTTTTTTACTGCTAATTTGATACGATGTCCCTTATAACTTTTTTTAAACATTAATCTCTCCTAGTTTCTTCTAGTTATATTCATCATAACCTAGTAATATTACTGCCGATTATTCATATTATGCCTAATGTTATAATGATTTATCATTTCAATAAAAAAATACCAAAAATCTGGCATTTTTTCTCTTATTTGTATGAGTTTCTACTTTATTTTCTCACAATTCAATGACAAAATTTTAGTACCAGCCATTGGCGTTCCAGAAAGCAAGAGCTGCTGTCCATGAACCATAACGACTTGCTACATAATTATCTGCTACTTTTTCTTGGTTCGCAGGAGAAAAATCACCATTCAAATATGATGAAGATAATTGATAACGTCCATAATATTGTCCGTTTTGGGCTGTGTAGCTACCACTTGACTCACGTTGAGCGATTTCTTCCTTAGCAGCTGCCTCTGAAGAAGAAAGATTTGTGTCGGTCGTTTGGTTACTTTCACTTTGGGTAGAATCTGTTGATGTTTCTACTAAAGCAGGTATCTCTGCTGGCTCCTCAGTAGTTTCATTAATCGTTAATTTTTGACCAATATAAATCTTATTAGCATCTTGGATGCCATTTTTTGAGACGATTTCGTCCACTGTCGTACCATTCTTCTTAGCAATAGCTGAAAGGGTATCTCCTTTTTGAACTGTGTAAGTTTCTGCATTAGCTAAAGCTGTTGCTCCAAGTGTTGCCACTGTAACAAGTCCAAAAAGACCTAGTTTTTTAGTGTTAAATGTATTCTTTGTTTGCATGATAATGCTCCTTTATCTATTTATAGTCCAATCCATATTAGTAAAAGTTATTAAATTATTTTATTTATGACCAATAGGTTAATAGTTAATCAACTGGCTTATTCACTATAGGGATTCTTTAATCCAGATTAAGCTGAAGAACTATAACCATGTATCTATAATACCGTGCAAATATAACATCTTCTTGTTAGTGATATTAAAAATATTACAGGTAGATTGAGATTAGACGAAAAAGAACGCCTACGTAGACGTTCTTCAAATATTTCTAGGTCTTAAGACCTAGTTTTTATTCATTTTTACGAATTAACTCTTAAGATAAAAAAGTATTAACCCTAAAGCTAAAATAGCAATAATTGACAAGGTATCTCGACAGTTCCATAAAAGTCGACGATATTTTGTTCGCCCTTCACTACCCCGATAACCTCTGGCTTCCATAGCTATAGCCAGAGCATCTGCTCGTTTAAAGCTAGATGCAAACAAAGGAATTAAGATTGGTATAATTGACCGAACCTTTTGAATAATATTTCCTTCATCAAAATCAACACCACGCGCCTTCTGAGCATTCATAATCCGCGTTGTATCGTCCATCAAGGTTGGTACAAAACGTAAACTCAAAGATAACATTAGACCAATTTCATGTGCCGGTACTTTAAAAATAGTCAGCGGTTTTAAAAGTGACTCTACTGCATCAGATAAACTTAACGGCGTAGTTGTTAGAGTAAGTAAGGTGGAAAAACTAATAATGAGTATAAACCTGAGAAATATCATCCAACCTTGATTTAAACCAACTTCCGTAATCTTAAAAAATCCGATGGACCAAAGCACATTCCCTCTTGTATTGAAGAAAACTTGAAACAGGGTAGAGAATAATATAATCCAAATCATTGGTTTAATACCACCCAAAAAGAAACCAAGCTTGATTTTAGACAAGAAAACCAAGAAAAGTGTAAATAGAGTTATCACAGCATAAGTTACAGGATTATTAGCCCAAAAAATGACGATAATATAAATCAGCATTGCTAATAATTTACTTCTAGGATCTAATCGGTGTATAAAAGAATCACCAACAATATAACGCCCAATAATTAACTTATCCATGAACCAACACCTCTACGAATTCCTCTATTGTAATAGGAAGACTTTCAAAGCTATAACCTTTTTCTTGCAGTTGTAGCGCAAACTCTGTGATTTTAGGAACACCTAACTGCTTTTCTTTGAGAAAAGCGACTTTTTGGAAAACATCTTTAGGAGTTCCTGACAATACTAGGCGCCCTTTTTCCATAACATTTACAGCTGTTGCATAATCTGCAACGTCATCCATCAAATGTGTAACCAAGACAATCGTTATTCCAGAAAGGTGTAACTGCTTAAAGAGTGACATTAACTCCTTTCGTCCTTGAGGATCTAGACCAGCAGTCGGTTCATCCAACACTAAAATATCTGGTTGCATAGCTAGAATACCTGCAATAGCAACACGTCGCATCTGCCCTCCCGATAAATCAAAAGGATTCTGATCACGTAACTCATCTGAGAGACCAACTAATCTTAGACTTTCCAGAGCACGCTGTTCGGCCTCCTCCTTAGAAACTCCGAAATTTTGAGGTCCAAAAGCAATATCTTCTAAAACAGTTTCTGCAAATAACTGACTCTCTGGAAATTGAAAAACTAAACCGACCTTTTTACGGATTGGCTTTATTTCCTTATTCTTGGATTGACTATTTATAATAGTGTCATCAACTTTAACCTGACCACTAGTTGGTAAATAAAGTCCATTCAGCAACTGCATAATCGTTGATTTACCACTCCCTGTATGTCCAATAAAGGCTGTATACGAACCATCTTTTATCGTAACTGTCATATCAAAAAGGGCACGCCTCTCAAAAGGAGTACCCGATTGATAGGTATAACTTACATTTTCGAGAGATATTCCCATAATTGTTCTACCAATTCCTTTTCTGTCAGATAGCCTTCACAATCTATCAAACCTTGATTTTTAAGTTTCTGAGTTAGTAACGCACTAAAAGGGATATCAAGACCTAAGTCAACCAACTCTGAGCCTCTGCTAAAAAGTTCACGAGGGCTTGAAATGGACTCCACTTTACCTTGCTTTAAAACTAAAACACGGTTGCTCATCGCAACCTCATCGAGATCATGAGTAATTGATAAAACAGTCATTCCATATTGCTGACGAATATCCTCAATATATTGAATTAATTCCTGGCGACCTTCTGGATCAAGCATACTTGTTGCTTCATCCAAAATCAAAATAGATGGTCTCATGGCAATAATTCCAGCAATAGCCACACGTTGTTTTTGACCTCCAGATAGTCTGGCTGGTTCTCTGTCCTTAAAATCCATCATGCCTACAAAAGACAATGCCTCTTGAACTCTAGAAACCATCTCTTTATAGGGAAGTCCCTTATTTTCAAGACCGAAAGCAACATCATCTTCAACAGTAGCTCCAACAAATTGATTATCTGGATTTTGAAAAACCATACCAATTTTATCACGAATATCCCAGACAGTCTCTTCTGTTAATTCCTGACCATCAACAATGATCTGCCCAGAATCTGCCACTAAAAGTCCGCCAATTAGACGTGCTGTCGTGGATTTTCCAGATCCGTTATGGCCTACAATGGATAACCATTCCCCATGTTTCACGTGAAACGATACATCATTCAGAGTATAGGAGGTTTGATCTTGATTATATTTAAATTTTAAATTTTTTATTTCAATCATTGGTTTATCGTACTACTTAAAGGTGTCCTTAAACAAGAAACCTGCACCCTTGAAATAATCATAGCCTGAGTAAATCGTAAAGAATAAAGCTACATACAGCATGATTGTCCCTACAAAATGCACATGACACAATAACAAAATAATAGATAACATCTGAGTCACTGTTTTAATCTTACCAGGCATAGCTGCAGCGAGAACTGTGCCACCGTTTTCGACTAACAAAAGACGAAGTCCTGTAACTGCCAACTCCCGACAGATGATAACTGAAATAACCCAAGCAGGTGCTTGATTAATACCTACTAACATAATAAAAGCTGACATTACCAACATTTTATCCGCTAAAGGATCTGCAAATTTCCCAAAATTAGTAACAACATGCCATTTTCGTGCCAAATAGCCATCTAAATAATCTGTAATGCTAGCAATGGCAAAAACAACTGCTGCCGCAATATGCATCACATTGCTCGACGCAAGTGATGTCATCAATAAAAAGATGGGAATTAAGATAATTCTAGCAAGTGTCAATAAGTTAGGTAAATTTTCTTTTTTAAACATTTCTTCTCGATTCTATTGAATTCTTAATGTTAGGTAGCTAGGTGTATTTTGATCTAGTTGAGATAAATCAAGTGACTCTCCATTTATCTTGAGAGTAACTTTTGAAGGTTGAGCGATAATAATTTGAGTTGTTTTGATTTTATCAGAAAGATCCAAAGAGTATTTTGATTTATTCGTTTTTGAAAGATAATAACTCTCTGAAGTATCTGAGTTATCTACAGAAAACCATGTATCGTTACTATTTTCTGATAACTCCACTTCTAAAACTACTGAAGATTTTACATTGGAGAGATCAACCATTAATTGATTTCCTTGAGTTGTTGTTGTAACATTGGCCCCCGATACTGTAACCTCAGAAATGCTTCGAGACGACTTAGCTCCACTTGCAATTGATAAGTGATTAGCTGTAGAGATAGTATTGGGCTTAATCACCTGAGGTTGGTTAGAGAGGTGTCTAATAATAATATATCCAACTGAACAGATGATAAGTAATGAAATCGCACTCAGAATTAGTAAGGGGATATAGTTAGACTTTCTTTTTTCTTCACGTTTAAGTTTTGAAAAACGTGACATGGGGACTTTAGTATCTAAAATATCTTCCTTACGTTCAACTTGTTTCTTTTCTTCTTTAACTTTTCGCTCATTCTTTTTCTGCTCTTCGTACAGATGTTTTCCATCTAAATCAACCGAAGTAGCGTACTTTTCAAGTGCTTCTTGCTGAATGTCCTTGGGTAAAGCTTTAAGTTGATCCATTTCCATAGCTAGAAGATACTGCGCTTCAACCCCTGAAACTTTTTCTACATCATATAAACTTAATTCTTTTTTTATTCGTGCTGCACGTAATTGCTCACCAAGAGAGTATCGCTTCATTTTTCCCCTTTCTAATATTCTTCTTTGTTTTAGTGTTTATATTATAGCAAATATTTACTTATTTAGGGAAGACAACAAAATCGGTAATCACCAGATTTGAGAGATAGTGATTAAAAAAATCCTTCAAATCCTTAGAAGTAATACTCATCAATTCCTGACCAAAATCAAAGTAAGTTTTGCCATCATCTGAGTAAGCTAAATACTGGCTACCTAAATTCTGAATATTGTCTAAACTACGTAAAAATTCACCATACAAAGCTTTCTTTTGTAGATCCAATGCTTCTTCTGTCAACAATCTTTGTTTATCTGCCGATGTCATCACTTGACGAATTAAACTTGACATACGGATGGGTTCTGCAGTGTCCATAGTCATAATAACAAATGAATATCTACTAGATACCTCATATTCAATTGACATAGACTCATCTATTTTTCCTTCAGCATACCAATTTTTATAATAAGGCGATGTCCATCCAAACAATAAATTAAATAACAATTGTACCAATATGCTCTCTCTCATATAATTATCGGAAAAATGGACGTTCTTAAAACCAATGGCTAGTTTTGAAATCGAGATGTCCATTTGAAGACTATCTAACTTTTGGATATTCTCCTCAATGGGTTGCTTTTCTTTTTCAACTGTTTTATGAGATATTGTAAATTCACTTCGCGTTTCCTTTACAAATCTGTAAATTTGTTCAATGTCAAAATTGCCTATTAAGACAAGATGACAGTTCTCCGGTCTATAAAAATAATCAAAATTATTTTTTAAATCCTTTGTAGTAATTTTTTTTATGCTATCAATACTTCCAGCAATATCTTGACCTAATATAGTATTGGGATACAAGCTTTGTAAACACCCTAAATAAACTCTATAATCAGGATCATCCTGATACATGTTTATTTCTTGTTCAATGATTCTTTTTTCATGGTTGACAGTATCTTCGGAACTTGTAAACTCACTTGTAAACTTCAGCAAAAGCTCCAGTGACTCCTCAAAGTGATCAATTGTTGAAAAATAGTATGTTGTCCTATCCAAGGTGGTAAAAGCATTGACATCAGCTCCTAGCTTTACAAAGTCCAATGTAACATCCCTTCCCTGATCATCCTCAAATAACTTGTGTTCAAGAAAATGAGCAATACCAGCAGGGTATGTCTGCAACTTACCATCAATATAAAAGCGATTATCTAGTGCCCCAAAATTTGTAGACAGAAAGGCAGCTTTTTCAATGAATCCTTTTTTCTTGATAATAGATAACGACATACCATTATCTAAAGTTGCTAAATAAACTTCTTCAGCAATCTTTGGATAATAACGTTTTTTCAAAGCAGCCATTCTAAGATACTCCTTCTAAAAAGAACAAACTTTGTAGCTTGACTTGACGTGCTATACGGCAAACATCTTTTTTAGTAACCTTCTCGATTTTATCTAACCAATCCTCTAATGAGATCTTTTTATCGCCAAAAATAACCTTATTAAAATGTTGTTCTACTAGTGTTAATGCATGATCCTCAGAGAGAAGGGCATTCATCCGTATAATTTTTTTGGTTTGATTAAAAAGGGAACTTGAAAAACGTCCTAATTTAATGTGATTCAACTCTCTGATAATCCCTCGCATAGCTTGATTTCTATTAGATTTTTCAATTCCAGCGTAAATTTCTAGTAAACCTGTAAAGGCATCAAATTGACTACCAATTGAATAAGCTAATCCTTCTTTTTCTCGAATCTTTGTAAATAAAGCTGAGTGAGCAAATTCACCCAACATGCCATTAAATACAATTAAAGCAAAATAATCTTTATCTCCATATTGACAAGGAAATTGATAACCTAACTGTAAAATAGATTGACTAGTCTGTCTAGTCTCTATCTTTTCTTTCACAACTTTAGAATAAGGTTGATTATAACTAAACTGTAAATCAACTTGGCGTCCCTCTAAAGGAAATCTGTGTAAACCTCGGAGTACTTGATAGTCATCAAATTCCCCAACCATAAAGATATCAATTCGATCTTTAGTTAACATGCTTTGAAATTCTTGATAAGCTGTAAACGATGTCTCGGCTTCAACAAGCTCTACTCGCCCATACTTGGGAACTTTCAAAGCCTCGTTTACAAAGTAAAGCTCTCGTCCCTGAACTTCACTATAGTAGTAATTATTCTCTGTATCAACATCCAGGTAGGTCATTAAATTTTGTTTTTCTATGTCAAATACTTTGTTTTGGTATTGCGCTACTATTGACAATGGATTATAAAGACAATCCATCAAAAAACCTAAGACTTCCCAAAATAAACTTGTATTCATTGGAATAAAGAAGTCTTTCAGGTATGTCAACTCTATGTCAACACTATGTGTCAACCCTTTTGTTGACACTTTAGTTGATAACTGTGTCCCATAAAGTGAAGCTAATCTCTCTTTGAAAGACTGTACTGTTGGATATGTCTGATTAGCTGTAGCTAACATTTGTGAAACTAGAGCCCGTTTAGCAATTGTTTGTTTATTCAAAGAACCTGTCATTCGAAAAACAATACGGTTAGTTTTATATTTTTGTGTTGGAATGAAGTGTACATATACACCATCAGCAATTTTCATTGATAACCTCTAGAAAGTTTATGCTTTCAATTATACCATTTTTATGCTATCTTATCTCAAGAGAAAGTTGAGGTTCTATGGAATATAAATTATTTGATGAATACATAACACTACAGGCACTTTTAAAAGAATTAAGCATCATTCACAGTGGTGGAGCTATTAAGGGCTTTTTAGCTAACAATGTTGTTTTATTCAACGGTGAGGAGGAAAAACGGCGTGGAAAAAAACTTCGTTATGGAGATGTTATTACCATACCGTCTGAAGAGCTTGAAATTACTATCGTAGTTCCTACACAAAGTGAAATTGAAAAACATAAAAAAGAAGTCGCTGAGAGAGCACGTGTTTATGCTATTGTAAAAAAAATGAATAAAGATAACAAAAAGAAACAAAAAAAACACCAAACAAAAGAAAGTAATAAAACAAAAAGGAAACCTGTCCGTTTCCCAGGAATCTAACCATGTGGCTTGAAAAAATTGATATTCAACACTTTAGAAATTATTCTGAAGCCTCTGTGAGCTTTTCACCACATCTCAATATTTTTCTTGGACGAAATGCCCAAGGAAAAACAAATATTCTTGAAGCTATCTATTTTCTAGCCTTAACACGTAGTCATCGGACCCATTTAGACAAGGAACTAATTCAGTTCCAGCAAAATAGTCTTAAACTAAACGGCATCGTGCACCGTCATAGTGGAAACCTACCTCTGGAAATCAACTTATCTAATAAGGGACGAGTTACAAAGGTCAACTACCTCAAGCAGGCAAAATTATCTGATTATATAGGTCACATGACGGTGGTACTCTTTGCTCCTGAGGATTTACAACTTGTAAAAGGATCTCCAAGTCTAAGACGTAAATTTATAGATATTGATTTAGGACAGATTAAGCCTGTTTACCTCTCAGACCTATCAAATTACAATCATGTTCTTAAGCAGCGTAATGCCTATCTCAAATCTACTGACAAGGTAGACATTAATTTCCTCTCAGTTTTAGATGAACAGCTTGCCGATTTTGGAGCACGAGTTATTAAACATAGACTAGAATTTATCAAGCAATTAGAAGAGGAAGCTGATGGACATCATAGTATTCTCTCAAATCAGATTGAGCGTCTTAAAATTTCCTATGAATCTAACATCCCAATACAAAATAGCAAAGATATTCGAGAAGCATTTTTAACTACATTAAACCAGAATCACAAAAGAGATATCTTCAAAAAGAATACCGGTGTTGGTCCACATAGGGATGATTTAAAATTTTACATTAATGACATGAACGCATCTTTCGGTAGTCAAGGGCAGCAACGTAGCCTTATTCTTTCATTAAAAATGGCTGAGATTGCTCTAATTAAAAAAGTGACGGAGGAATTTCCTATTCTTCTCCTTGACGATGTCATGAGTGAACTTGACAATCACCGTCAACTTAAATTGCTAGAAAGTATTGATGAAGAGGTCCAAACTTTCATGACTACAACCTCACTCGATCATCTTAGCAACCTACCACCCAATTTAAAGACCTTCTTAGTTAAGAATGGTACTATTTATGAAAAGCAAGTCGATTAATGAACTGCTTTTTTTGTTGACAACTGTGACAATAAACATTGGATATCTTGTAAACAACTTTCTCCTAAATCCTATATTAACAACTCTATTGTCGTGAATGTATTGTAAACTTAATGTAAATATTGATGCACAAAAGTACTTGCCTCTTGGCAAGTACTTCTGTGTCTTTTAATGAGCTGAATAGTTAGGCGCCTCGTTTGTAATTTGAACATCATGAGGGTGACTTTCTATAAGCCCTGCACCTGACATTTCAACAAACTGAGCTTTGTCATGTAAAGCTTGGATATCTTCTGCTCCTGTATAACCCATACCTGCACGGATGCCTCCAATCAATTGGAATACGATATCAGCAACAGAACCTTTATAAGCTACACGTCCTTCAATTCCTTCTGGAACTAGTTTATTAGCTTCGTTCACAGCGCCTTGGAAGTAACGATCACTTGATCCTTTCTTCATAGCTGCAATTGATCCCATACCACGGTAAGACTTGTATTTACGACCTTGGAAAATCTCAGTTTCACCTGGTGCTTCATCAGTACCGGCAAACATAGAACCAAGCATTACAGCGTTACCACCTGCTGCAAGTGCTTTTACAATATCACCTGAGTATTTGATACCACCATCAGCAATGATTGTTTTTCCGTATTCACGCGCAACACTAGCAGCATCGTAAATAGCAGTCACTTGAGGTACCCCCACACCCGCAACCACACGTGTTGTACAAATAGAACCTGGCCCGATACCTACTTTAACGACATCAACACCTGCTTCATAAAGCGAACGCGCACCTTCAGCCGTTGCAATATTTCCTGCAATCAAAGTACGGTCTGGGAAGTGAGCACGAATTTCAGAAATTTTGCGAAGAACACCTGCTGAGTGACCATGTGCTGTATCAATAACAATAGCGTCTGCACCTGCCTCAAAGAGAGCTTCTGCACGTTCAAAAGTATCAGAGGTAACCCCAACAGCACCTGCTACCAATAGACGACCAAATTCATCCTTAGCTGCATTAGGAAACTCAATAACTTTTTCGATATCCTTAATAGTAATGAGTCCTGACAAACGACCTTCTTCATCAACTAAAGGCAACTTTTCAATGCGGTGCTCATGAAGAATGCTTTCAGCAGTTTCAAGATCTGTTCCAACTGGAGCAGTGACCAATTGCTCAGAAGTCATATGTTCTGAAATTGGTGTCTCGTAATTAGAGATAAAGCGCATATCACGGTTTGTGATAATACCAACCAATTTACGATTTTCAAGTGTCTCAACGATTGGAACACCTGAGATATGATAGCGTTCCATCAATTCTTCAGCTTCAGAAACTTTATGTTCTGGTGTTAAGAAGAATGGATCAATGATTACACCATTTTCAGAGCGTTTTACTTTGCGAACTTCTTCAGCTTGTTCCGCAATAGACATGTTTTTGTGAATAACACCCAAGCCACCTGCACGAGCAATTGAGATAGCCATCTTACTATCTGTTACTGTATCCATAGCTGCAGTGATGATTGGAATATTTAATGTCAAATTTTTAGCCAATTTTGTCTCCAAGTTGACGTTGTTTGGTAGAACATGACTTTCCGCAGGAATAAGCAGTACGTCATCAAAAGTGTAACCTTTTTTCAAGAATTTAGTGTCCCAATTTGACATTATAATCGTCCTCTTTTCTCAAAGTTTTGAGGTACAAAAACCCCTAGCTATTTTTTAATTGATAATATCATATCATGCTAAATAGATTTGTCAACAGGTTTCGCATAGGATTATAAGAAAACCTTTTTCCAAACAAAAATAGGGGTCCAGATTATCTGGACCCCTATTTTTATTTCTTAGAAATATTTAATTCCCATCGCTTCTTTTACTTCTACTAATGTTTGTCCAGCAACCTCGCGTGCAGCTTGACTACCATTTTCAAGCATACGGAACACTTCTCCCATATCCTTAGCATACTCTAAACGACGTTCACGAATTGGAGTCAACTCACGTTCTAAAATTTCTAGAAGATAACGTTTTGTTTTCACATCTCCCAAACCACCACGCTGATAATGTTCCTTCATTTCAGCAATTGTAACAGCATCTTCTTCGCGACCAAAGATATCAAGATAATGGAAAACCATATTACCTTCGATTTGGCCTGGATCTTCCACACGAATATGATTTGGATCAGTATACATGCTCATAACTTTTTTACGAACAGTATCCTCATCATCTGAAAGGAAGATTCCATTACCCAAGGATTTAGACATCTTAGCATTACCATCTAGACCTGGGAGGCGTCCTGCAGCCTCATTTTCAGGGTAGATTCCCTCTGGTTCAACCAAAATATCGCAGTTGTAAGTATGATTAAAACTACGTACAATTTCACGTGTCTGCTCAATCATTGGCTTTTGGTCATTCCCCACAGGAACATAATTAGCTTTAAATGCCGTGATATCAGCTGCCTGAGAAATTGGATAAACTAGAAATCCTGTTGGAATAGATTCTCCGAAGCCTTTTTGAGCAATTTCCGTCTTAACTGTTGGATTACGCTCTAAACGAGCCAATGAAACTAGGTTCAGGTAATACATAGTCAACTCAGCTAACTCAGGAATCTGACTTTGAATAAAAATAGTAGACTTCGCTGGATCCAAACCTACAGAAAGATAATCTAAAGCAACATTCCCAATCGATTCTTTTATAATTTCTGATTCTTTAGCGTGATCAGTAAGGGCTTGCTGGTCAGCTAAAAATACAAACATCTTGTATTTATCTTCGTTTTGTAACAGTACACGATTCTTTAGACTACCTACATAGTGTCCAAGATGTAGTTTTCCTGTTGGACGGTCTCCCGTCAAAATAATAGGTTTCGCCATATAATTACCTCTCTAATATAAAAATCCCCACGCAAAAATATGCGTGAGGGCGTTAATCACTTTTGATACGCGGTACCACCTCAGTTGATAACTCTTTGTAAAGCTATCATCTCAAAACTTCTCAACAAAGAAGTTGCACGGTAAGGGGTGCCAAACCTAACGTTTATGTGTTCACGTTACTCGTCAATTTTCCTCAGCCCATTCATTCCACCTTCATTCTGGTTTACACCTAACACCAGCTCTCTAAAAAAGAAAGGAAGAATTACTCTTCTGATGACTATTATTCTACATTGTTTTATCCATTCTTGTCAAGGTTATATTTCTAGTTTCACGTGAAACATAACCTTCTAAACAATCAAAATAGTCATTACTTGACGGATACTAAAAAAGACTTGATAATAGGAATATCATATTTAGGAGATAATATATGAAACGTCGAATAATAGACATACTTTTAGTTACAATCGGTTCTTTTATATCTGCAGTTGGTTATAACTCACTTTTAGTTAAAAATAATATTGCTTCAGGTGGTGTCGGAGGGCTAGCCATTAGTTTAAATGCTCTTTTCGGTTGGAATAATGCTAACTTTGTCTTAGCGACAACTATCCCTTTGTTAATTTTATGTTGGTGCTTCCTTGGCCGCGAAGTTCTCCTAAAAACTTTATATGGATCTCTAGTTTTCCCGACTTTTATTAAATTAACCGAAGGTTTACCTACGCTTACCAAACAACCTTTGTTAGCATCAATTTTTGGTGGAATTATACTAGGATTAGGTCTAGGAATAGTCTTTTATGGGAATTCCTCAACTGGGGGAACAGGGATTATCACACAAATTCTTAATAAATACACACCTCTACCTCTAGGAATGGTCCTACTCATAGTTGATGGAATCATTGTCGCCATTAGCGCCATAGCCTTTTCTCCTGATACTGTTATGTACTCCATTTTATCTCTTTATATCGTATCCTTTACAATTGACAAAATGATGGTAGGACTCAATTCATCACGGAATCTCCTAATCATTTCACAAAAGAGTGATCAAATCCTAAACTACATCACTAATGGTGCTGATCGCGGTGCAACAAAAATTCCAGTTCTTGGTGGACATACTGGACATTCTCAAAATATGATTATGACCACCTTGTCAACTCATGAGGTCCCAAAAGTCCAAGAAGAAATCCAAAAAATAGACGAAACTGCCTTCATTGTCATTATCCCTGCTTCTACAGTTATGGGACGTGGATTTAGCCTTCAAAAAGATTACAAGAGTGTTCCAAATGACTTTATTAATCCCTTATAAAATCAATTGAAATAAAGTCTAATTTCTCGTAAAATAGTATTTAAGAATAAAAATAAAGGATATTATATGCTTACTGTATCAGATGTATCGCTTCGTTTTAGCGATCGTAAACTTTTTGATGATGTTAACATTGCCTTCAAACCTGGTAATACTTATGGGCTTATCGGTGCTAATGGTGCTGGTAAATCTACTTTTTTGAAAATTTTAGCAGGTGATATTGAACCCACAACAGGACATATCTCACTTGGTCCTGATGAGCGTCTTTCTGTTCTTCGTCAGAACCACTTTGACTATGAAGATGAACGCGTCATTGATGTGGTTATCATGGGAAATGAACGTCTCTACGATATTATGAAAGAAAAAGACGCCATCTACATGAAGGAAGATTTTTCAGATGAGGATGGTGTTCGTGCTGCTGAATTAGAAGGTCTGTTTGCTGAATTAGGTGGTTGGGAAGCTGAAAGCGAGGCCTCACAATTACTCCAGAATCTAAATATTTCAGAAGACCTTCACTATCAAAATATGAGCGAATTAGCTAATGGTGATAAGGTGAAAGTCCTTCTTGCAAAAGCGCTCTTTGGTAAACCTGATGTGCTTCTTCTTGACGAACCTACCAACGGTCTTGATATCCAGTCAATCTCTTGGCTTGAAGATTTCTTGATTGATTTTGAAAATACTGTAATTGTCGTATCCCATGACCGTCACTTCTTGAACAAGGTTTGTACGCATATGGCCGACCTTGACTTTGGTAAAATCAAACTCTATGTTGGTAACTACGACTTTTGGAAACAATCTTCAGAATTGGCTGCACGCTTGCAGGCCGACCGTAATGCCAAAGCAGAAGAAAAAATTAAAGAACTTCAAGAGTTCGTTGCACGTTTCTCTGCCAACGCTTCAAAATCTAAACAAGCAACTTCTCGTAAGAAAATGCTTGATAAAATTGAGCTGGAGGAAATCGTTCCATCAAGCCGTAAATATCCGTTTATCAAATTCAAAGCAGAACGTGAAATCGGTAACGATCTTCTAACAGTTGAAAATCTCACTGTTAAGATGGATGGTGAAACCATTCTTGATAACATTAGTTTCATCCTACGTCCAGGAGATAAGACAGCTATTATCGGTCAAAACGATATTCAAACCACTGCTTTAATTCGTGCCCTAGCTGATGATATCGACTATGAAGGTACAATCAAATGGGGGGTTACAACTAGCCGTTCTTACCTTCCAAAAGACAATTCTAAAGACTTTGCATCTGGTGAATCAATCCTTGAATGGCTTCGTCAGTTCGCTGAAAAAGGGGAAGACGATGATACCTTCTTGCGTGGATTCCTTGGTCGTATGCTCTTCTCAGGAGATGAAGTTAATAAGTCTGTTAGTGTCCTCTCGGGGGGAGAAAAAGTCCGTGTCATGCTTTCTAAACTCATGCTTCTGAAATCTAACGTTCTCCTTCTAGATGATCCAACTAATCACTTGGATTTGGAGTCAATCTCAAGTCTGAATGATGGCATCCGTGACTTCAAAGAGTCTGTTATCTTTGCCAGCCATGACCACGAATTTATCCAAACGATAGCGAACCACATCGTAGTTATTTCTAAAAATGGTGTTATTGACCGTATCGATGAAACTTATGATGAATTCCTTGAAAATGAAGAAGTTCAAGCTAAAGTCAAAGCACTGTGGGCTGATTAAACTATAAAAAGATGCAGGTTGGGATATCCCAACCTGTCTTATTATCATTATGACAAATAAAAAATACTATACGACCTTATTATTCTATCTGGCTGCTTTTTTCTTACCAGTACTAATCGTGATAGATGTATTATACAGCCAAAAAATCTATCCTGGTAGTGAGAGAACTATTTTAACAAGTGATGGTTTTCATCAGTATGTGATATTTGCAACCGAACTGAGAAATATACTTCATGGAGATGGGAGCCTCTTTTACACCTTTACAAGTGGATTGGGGCTTAATTTCTATGCCCTAACAAGTTATTACTTAGGTTCCTTCTTGTCTCCACTCTACTATTTCTTTACCGTCAGCCAAATGGCCGATGCTTTTTATTACATAACACTGCTTAAGTTCGGACTTACTGGTCTGTCAGGAGCCTTCAGTTTTAAGCATCTCTTTACCAAAGTCTCAAGAAGTTTCATCTTATGTCTTTCTACAGGATTTTCTTTGATGAGCTTTGCTACCAGTCAGTTAGAAATTAATACTTGGCTAGATGTCTTTATTTTAGCACCTTTAATCATATTAGGGTTACACCTTTTACTAAGATTCAATAAACGCGGGCTATATTTTTTGAGTCTGACCTGTCTTTTTATCCAAAACTACTATTTTGGATATATGATGTCTATCTTTTTAACCCTTTACACTATTATACAACTAATAACTATCACGGGATGGAAGAGTAAAATCCTTCATTTTATAGACTTTGGAATCGTCTCTATACTAGCTGGTCTAAGCAGCACTATCATGCTACTCCCAACATTACTTGATTTAACTACACATGGTGAGAAGTTTACAGCTCCATCAAGTTTGTTGACAGAATCCACATACTATTTTGATTTCTTTGCCAAAAATCTGGTCGGAGTTTACGATACTACTAAATTTGGATCAATCCCTATGATTTATGTGGGACTCTTGCCTTTGATTCTTTTTCTACTTTTCTTCATTAGTAAGGAAATCAAGCTATCACTACGTTTAGGCTACTTCTTGTTATTGGCTTTCTTTATTGCTAGTTTCAACTTACAACCTCTTGATTTGTTTTGGCAAGGTATGCATGCACCTAACATGTTTCTCCATCGCTATTCTTGGCTTCTTTCTCTCTTAATTGTTCTTTTGGCAGGAGAAACTCTCAACCGAATTGAAAAGTTTTCTCTACAAAGGCTGCTCCTACCTTTCGTAGGATTGAGTGTCGCTTACTTACTAACTTGGATTTTTCAGTCTCACTATAGTTTCATTGAACCAGTTTCCTGGCTATTAAGCCTAGCATTTCTATTAGCCTATGCCATTCTATTTATTAGCTATTTTAGACAGCAGATTCCTAGGAGTGTTTTTCGCTGTTTCACCTTCTTATTCTGCATTTTTGAGATTGGACTAAATACTTACTATGTTGTTGGAGCTCTTGGAAATGAGTGGATTTTTCCAACTCGTGAAGGATACCTACGGAATATGTCGGCAATTTCAAAATTGGTTTCAGATACGAAGCAGACTAATAAGAATTTTTACCGTATGGAGAGGCTTGAGGCTCAAACTGGTAACGACAGTATGAAATTCAATTATAATGGTATTTCTCAATTTTCATCCATTCGAAATACTGCTTCAAGCTCAACACTAGACAGGTTGGGGTTCAAATCTGAAGGGACTAATTTAAACCTACGTTACCAAAATAATACACTTATTGCTGATAGTCTCTTCGGAATAAAATATAATTTATCGAACTTTGACCTGAATAAGTATGGTTTTAATTACATAGCTTCTGAAAAGACAGTAAGACTTTATCAAAATGATTATGCTAGCCAGCTCGCTATCTTGACTAATGGGATTTACACTAATGTTGACTTTACTGTCAATACACTTGACAATCAAACTACCTTAATAAATGCTCTAGCTGGACTTAACTTAACATACTTTAGAAGAGTTCCATCCCAACTTTCTGATAATGATGCTAAAACTTTGAATCAGCGCGTGGCTAAAAATGTTAGCAACTCGAATAACGATTTTGCTACTATCACTTATCAAGTCATTGCTCCGCCACATAGTCAACTCTACGTTAGTATTCCTAACATTTCTTGGTCCGATGACAATAATCACTCTTTGTCAACTACTGTAAATGGGGTGACAAGGAATCAAGTTACTGACAATACTTTTGATTTCTTCGATCTTGGCTATTTTGAAACAGAAGAAGCAATTACCATCAATCTTAATTTTCCCGGAAATAAAGCAATATCCTTTGATAAGCCTAGTTTTTATGCCCTTGATACTCAAAACTACAAGATTGCTATGGATACTATTAATGAACGTGATACCAAGGTTACTACATCAAAAAATAAAGTATTTACTGATTATAGTAGCCACACAAATGCTTCATTATTTTTCACCATTCCATACGACAAGGGGTGGACAGCAACAGTAAATAATAAAAAAGTTAAAATTCATCGAGCTCAAAAGGGGTTCATGAAGGTTGATGTCCCTAGTGGTAAAGGAAAAGTTGTGCTTACCTTTATTCCCTATGGCCTTAAGATTGGCTTGATTATTAGTTGCTTGGCATTTGGAATATTTTGTTGCTATGCTTACTTCATCGGTAAAATAAAAATTACTCAAAAAGCTACTCGCCCTAAATAAAAACCTAAAAGGTCTAGAACGAATGTTCTAGACCTTTTAGGTTTAGGGTACAAAAAACTCAAGCTATACAACTTGAGGTGTCTTATCACTCCGCCAGTAGGACTCGAACCTACGACATCATGATTAACAGTCATGCGCTACT
>OLND01000127.1_pt1 | contig 93042 bp, 74 predicted proteins | sample 1672031 | NCBI WGS metagenome assembly OLND01 (sample SAMEA3136638, study PRJEB25190) | human gut metagenome | biome: human gut; feature: human-associated habitat; material: faeces | place: Austria | collected 2013 | reverse complement strand
GAATTTGGCTGAACTAGTTTGACTTTAGGTGGCTATTCTCGCCCGACGCTAACAAGCAAGAAAGATTTTGATCCTAAGGATGCTGCCGATTTCAATTCTGCAAATTGTATCGCGGTTACGACATATAGTGCATTGTTCAACTCTAACCCCTATTTCGGTGATGCGGATTTCATAGTGTTCGATGATGCGCATTCTGCGGAGAGCTTCGTCGCTTCGCCGTGGTCAGTGGAGGTTGATTCCGCCGTACGCCCAAAACTGTTTGAAGCTGTTGTCACGGCCTTGCGGCCCCTCATGACTGTTGAAGAGTATGAGCGTGCTTTGACAGGAGGGGGCGCGGCATCGCCGTCGTCTTGGATTAGCTTAGTGCCTCTTGTGAGTGCTGATAACGAAATCTCAAGTATCTCAATGGCGTTTAATCGATATTTTATTCAAAATGGACAAGATGATTTGCGTTTTAGCTGGAATATGGTCAAGGATCATCTTCGTGGGTGCCAAATATTCGTTTCAAGTAATTCTCTACTGATTCGTCCCGTGATTCCTCCTACGCAGCTGTTTGCTCCTTTTGCCGATGCCCGTCAAAGACTTTACATGTCTGGAACTCTTAGCGAACGAGGCGAATTGGAGAGGTCTTTCGGCGTCCGGGGTATAACCGCGCTACCTATGCTTGATCAATGGAGGGGGCGAACGACTGGACGTCGATTGCTGATGTTTCCGACGATCGCAGCAGACGATGTGCCGCTCGATCGGATTGTATCCAGGATATTGGATCAGGACGAGCGAAGTCTTCTCATGGTGTCTAGTAATGCCATGGCCGAGCAGTATTCGGATCTCGCAAAGGTCGCAGGAAAAACGGTGTTCACGGCAGCTGAACTCGAGAATGATAAGAAGCCATTTATCAGTAAGAAAGATGCGGTCGCGATTTTAGCAAATAGGTTGGATGGCTTGGATTTTCCGGGAGGTGAATGTCGATCGGAGATCATTGTACAATTACCGCAAGGAACCAGTATGCACGAGAGATTTTTGGTTGAGTCAGCCAATGCCGACGAAGTGTATTCTGAGCGTATGCGTAATCGCATCACCCAGGCACTGGGGCGTTGCACGCGTAGCCAGACGGATTATGCGGTAATTTTCGTGCTTGACGAGAGGGTAGTGCGGTTGTTGCAATCTCCGAAAGAGCAGAAATTGTTCAACGATGAGCTGCGTGCGGAGATTCAGTTTGGCCTGCGGAATGCAACTGGTAATGACACGTTGGATGATTATTTGGAATTGGTGGATGTGTTTTTGAACCACCGCGATGAATGGGAAATTGCAGAGCGAAACATCGTAGGACTGAGAAAGCAATTAACTGCAGCGGGTGAGCATGAGGGCATGGCTGCTCGCAAACTTAGGGATATTGTTGAGCTCGAAGTTTCGTGCGCTCTTAACCTCTGGAACAGCCAGCTTGGTGCTGCAATGACAGATGCCTTCGAAATAGTGAATAAGTTACGAGACTACGAGGGCCTTGAGGGCTATTTTGGCTATTGGAGCTATATTCTGTACCATGTTGCTCGAGCAGATGCTGAGTATGCGCGGGCCAACAATATTGACATTCGTATACTCATGGAAGACGCTATGCATTCGTCTCCCTACAACGCGTGGATCGTGCCTCGAGATGCAACTGCGAACGAAACTCAATTCGAAAACGCAACAATTTTAGGGCGAATGAAGAAGAAGCTTAGCCGTGAGTTATCGAGGAATGGGATATTTGCGGTGCAAGCATCTTTGGACGATCTTCTAGAGAGGATAGAGAACGCAGAAGAAGGAAACTTTGAGCAGCCTCACCAAGAGCTTGGAGAATGGCTTGGTTATGAGAGCTTGAACCCTAGTAGCTCGAGCGCTCCTGATCCAATTTGGGTGTTAGATGCATGCAGCTGCGTGGTGGCGGAGGACAAGATCTATTCCGCGTTCGACAAAACTATCCCATTGAGGCATGTGGATGAAGCAAAGAGACATGAAGGGTGGGTTAGAAGAAGCGATCAACTGCATTTGAATGTAGATGCCGAAGTAATTACAATTTTTTTGACGACAGCAACGAAAATAGATAAGGAAGCCGCGGTAAATGCTGAGGGTTTATGGTGTGTAGAGAGAGGTCAATTTGCAGAATGGGCCTCACGTGCGATTGGGGTTTTAAAACGTTACATCCGGCAAAACAAGAATCCGCGTGATGATCCGGATTTTGAAACAAACATGAGCAATATGCTTCGAGCCGCCAAAGTTGATTCGCAGTCTTTTCTTGATTTTATCAGGCATAAGAAGTTATCGAACTTGAAGAAGGATTGATGCGAAAAAAATGTCTTAGAACAAAAGAACGAAATGCAATTGGTAATAGCCGGCGACGACCATCTCGCATATATCGGCTAGCTATCGTATCCGCCTTCACATCTGCAATAATTTCGTAGATCGCGCGCCGAATGTCGTTGCACCGACATTCGGCGCGCGATCGGGCCGCCCAGCCACAGTGCGAAAGATTATTGAGGCTGTTGAATGCAGACCGATGTTGGGTTGTAGACTGGAATTATCGTCTGGCTTGTAGTGGGCGAGATAGCGTTGGCGTGAATCGTTAGGGTGGCGTGCGTGGAACGTCGTGTGGGCACTTTTCAACGGTACGCTTGGTAGTCTAGCGTTAGCTCCAGCCTCCGCGGGCCCAGAGCATTGCGACAACGCTGATTGTCCCCAGTGACCGCTCCGATGCTATATGATGAGATTTCGGAATGAAAGTAAGTGATATGCATTATGGTAATTACATGTAGCCAATGAGTCTCTACCGTTGACCAGAGTTGGTCGCTGCGGTGCAAGCCTCGACCAAGTCGCGTATGCTACTTCCCAGAAATGCAATTTGGGAACTGGATGTGCAGACGGGCTTTCGCTCGACGATCGCTCGATCGTTGTTGCCGACCTTGCCAATGATGAATCCGCTTCGTCTATAAAAAGCAAGTAAGCGAGAAAAATAACTCTCGTCTTCTGGATTAATCTCAGAGTGAGTCATCTTCACAAGGTTTCTATCAATTGAATTGATAATAAAGTGCATACAGAGAATTAAATCGGTGCCGACGCCCTTGTTTCGAAACTCATCGTATACATGGATTGTGAAATGGCTGATTGTGCTCCATACCCCCTCCTCAGTTTCTAATGTGAATCTGCATTCCCCCGACGAGCTCTCGTCATCAAGCGCTTTAATCACTACTTCAACTGTAGGAAGTTGTTTTAAGGAGATGTCGTGCAAAAAACCGTGGAGACTTTCCGTACGGTTTTTTGGATAAAATTTCACACAGTATTTTCGTGGAGCGAAGCAGTCTCCCGCTCTTGCGATTAAGCCGCCTTCATCGATGTCCGGATCGAAAAGCAATGCTTCGCAATTCATATGGCCTCGCTCGGCTTTATCCGCTGATCGTCTAGCGTTTTTACTTTTGTTGCGAAGGCGCACGCTTGTCTTCCTCTAATTCTGGAAGAAGCTGATGCTGCAGCCTTCGGATTCGGTTCCTAGGTTGTAGACTTGCATCTGGCCGTTGCGATAGTTCTCGATAAGGCGGCTGAGGGCGATGGTGTGGTCGCGGGTGATGTCCAGGTTGGGCTTCTTGCCGTCCTGGATGGTCTTCGCGAAAACGGAGATCTCGTCGCGGATGCCCTCGCCGTTCAGCTGATAGAAGTAGCGCTTATTGCTGGAGAAGTCCTCGAAGCGCACCTCGAAGTAATCGGTTTTCCACCAGGGAGAGGGCACGTACACATAGCCCTTGGTGCCTGCGATGACCAGCTCGCCTTCGGACTTTGCCCCGCTGCCCACCTCGATGGACGCGCAGGCGCCCGGATAGATGAAATCCACCTTCGTGTACACGTCGGTGCCGTCGGTGCGGCTCATGAGCGACGCCGCGCTGGCTGCCGTGTAGTCGGTGCCCAGCATCTCGAAGATGGGGAGGCAGGCGATGGGCCCCCAGCCGATGAGACTGCCTGCGGGGCTCGTGAAGGCCTGGCTTGTGCAGGTGGCCCGCACGGAGACCGGTGAGCCGATCATGCCGCTTTTGACGAGCAACGTCAGGCGCGAGAAGGCCAGCGCGTAGGCGGTTTTCACGGCCTCGTGGAACACCAGCCCGCGCTCGTCGGCCACGGCAAACAGCGCCTCCGCCTCGGAGGCGGCCAGCGCCACGGGCGATTCGCTCAGCACGTCTTTGCCGGCCTCCAACCCCGCCTTCGCCGTGGCGAAGCGGCGCTCGGGAGCGTTGGCGACGTACAGCGCGTCGCTTGCCTCGATGAGCTTCTCGAGCGATCCGAACAGCGCCGTCTTTCCCGCTAGGTCGAATTCGTCGCTGTCGGGGAACGCCCCCACTACATCGACACCGCTCACGTACTTGCACTCGTCGATGAACTTGGCGATGTCGCGCGAGGCGCCCACGATGCCCAGGGCGATGTGATGGCCGCCTTCGCGCAACTGGGTGCTGGAAATGCCCTCTGTGCGATCGAGGTACACTACCTCGCAGTACTCGTTCAGGTAATCGAAGTGCCCGCGCCAGTCAGACCCGATAGCGAAGATATCCACATCGTAGTTGCGGATATCATCGATTTTCTGGCCGTAGTATTCCTCGGGTATCACCTCATCGGCAATGCCGAGGGCCTTCACGGCCTCGATGCGGTCCATCAGCGATTGCTTCACATTAATCTTGCCGCGGTTTTTGTCGAAGTCCGAGGAAGTGACGCCCACGATCAGGTAGTCGCCCAACTCCTTCGCCCGGCGCAGCAGGTTTACGTGTCCGTGGTGCAGCAGGTCGAACGTGCCGTAGGTGATGACTTTCTTCACAGCTTGATCCTTCGCTTGGGGGGGGTGCGGCTGGGCCGCAGGATGGGGCAGGGCCGATGCGGGGGCGCGCCGCTCGTCGGCGGTGCGCCCCCGGATGCCCAACTTAGGCAGCGTCCACTTCCAAAAGGGCGTCCACGAACTTCTCCATGGCGGCTTTCGAGCCGGTGGACACTCGCAGGAAGTCGGCGAGCATACCGGACTTCCACGACTTCACTAGGATGTTCCGGGCCTCAAGGTCGGCCGCCACCTCCGGTGCGGGGCGATGGGTGCGGATGAAGATGAAGTTCCCCTCGGAGGGGCGGGCCTCATAGCCCTGCTCCTGCAAAGTCTCGATGGTCCACGTGCGGCCCTCGCGCTCGGCAGCGATGAGCTCCTCGGCAATCTCGGGGTGATCGAGGATCTTCTCGCCGAACAGCAGCGCCAGAGCGTTCACATCGAAGGTGAGCTTGGCGTTTTCGACGTAATGAATGATGGTCGGGTTCGAGATGATAACGCCCAGGCGGCAAGCGGCCAGCGAGAACAGCTTCGAGAAGGTGCGCATGACGATGACGTTGTCGTAGGTCTGTGTCAAGTCGATGAACGTGTTGGGGTAGAAGTAATGGTAGGCCTCGTCGATGATGACCACGGCGTCCACGGCGCGGGCTGCCTCGATGGCTGCGATGACGTCCTCGCGGCTGAAGGCGTCGCCCACGGGGTTGTTCGGGTTCAGCAGCACGACGATGTCGGTGTTGGGGCCGATGGCGGCGATGAGGTTTTCCATGTTGAAGGACAGATCGTCGTTGTAGGCGACCGGCACATGGTTCAGTCCGAGGATATTGCAGTTCACCCAGTACATCTCGAAGGAGGGGGCCACGGTGACCACGTCGTGCCCTTGTCCGCAGAATGTCTGCAGCAGGTAGCGGATGGCCTGGTCGGTGCCGTTGGTGGCCGTAACGCAATCGCGGGGGACGCCCACGTACTTCGCGTATTTCGTGAGGAAGCGGTCGGGCTCGGGGTAGATGGACAGGTACTCCGGCGTGATCTCGGCCTTGACCTCGTCCACGAACCAGGTGGGCAGTCCTTCCGGGTTCTCGTTCATGTCGTAACGGAGCATCCCATAGCGCCCCTGGTCGGGAAAAACGCGCTCGGTGTTCTTGATGTGCTCGTCAACGTAAAATGCCATGGGTCGTCTCCTTTACGATTGGTAGAACTCGACGAAGGCCTCTTTGTCGGTGAGGCCGAAGTTGCGGGGCATGGCGCTGGCGCCAGCGTCTTTGCTGGAAGTACCGTCGGCGTTCAGGTAGCTAGTGCCAGTTTGCGCGCGGTAGAAATCGAGGAGGGTGTCGATGGTCGGCGTTTGCACGCCGACCATGGAGGCGATGTCCTTGATGATGGCCACGCCGAAGGGGTAGTCCTCGGTGAACATGCGGTCGTTCCAGTTCGGCAGGAATGCGCCGTCCTCGGTGGGGCTCAGGGGTACCTTGACCGCCTCGAAGGCCCGGATGCTCTTCAGCTTGCGAGTCATGACCTCGGGAGTGGGGGACTCGTAGTACTCGCGCAGCGATACCACCTCGCTCAAATCGAGAGGGGCGAGGGCGCGGCAGATTGCCTGCAGCTCGTCGTCGTAAGCCAGAAGGAAGCGCGACGTGTCGTCGTTCCACTGCTCGTAGAACATGAGCTGCTCGGGATAGGTGTCGCCCGGTTGGTAGTCTTTGAAGACGCCGTAGGCGCCCGAAGTGTGCAACAGGGGGTTTGAAGGTACCAGCGTTACCGCGAGGAACTCCTTGAGAGCTACGGTGGGAATATGGAAAAGATCCTCGAGAAGCGCGGCCACCTCGGCGGTTCGACCCTTGGGGAGCGTGGCCACGTACAGCGTTTCTTTCGCCGACAGAATTCCGGCCGTGCGCTCGTCCCAGCTCGAGCGGCACACGTAGGGCACGCGCTGCAGCCCGAAGACGGTGACGCCGCGGGTGATGAGACCCTGGCAGTAGTATTCCACGCCCCCGTAGCCCGGAACAAAGCCGATGAGGGTGCCTTTGCCGACATAAGGCTCTACGTCGGCGACGAACTGCTGCCGGAGAAACGCGGGGTAGGTGCAAAGGATCAGTTCCGCGTTGCAGGCCCGGGCCATGTCGTCGGTAACGGTGAAGGTCGCCGATGCGACGGCCTTTTCTTCGTAGGTGTATGCGAGCGTTTCGCGGCTCTTATGGGGTCGCGTGGTGTAAAGCGTGACGTCGTTGTCCTGCGAAAGCACCGCGCAGCAGGCGAGGCCGAGGTTTCCCGCGCCAAATACCGTAATGTTCACTGCAAACTCCTTTGTCGCCCGGCGAGGGGCTCGTCTCAACGAATGAGCTGACCTTATATGATAGACCAAAAGATTTCCTTCCCTCTTGCAAAGGAGCTTGCCTACGGCAAATGAGCAAAATGTTGCGCCGAGCCCTTGTGCTATCATATGAGGACTGCCGTCAGGCGTGGGTACTCGATGCAATGTGTGATGGCAGAGAGGCGTTTTCCGAGGCTGGAGGAGCGAGAGTGTCAGATTTTGAAATATCCGTCGTGATCCCCGTGTACAATTCCGAGGAGTATCTGGGCGAGACTCTGGAATCGGTGGCTGCCCAAACAGTGGGGATGGACGCCATTCAGGTCGTTATCGTCGACGACGGGTCCACTGATGGCAGCGCCGCCATCTGTCGTTCGTTCCAAGATCGCTACCCAGCCAACGTCGTTTTTCACCAGCAGCCCAACGGAGGCGTCTCCTCGGCGCGCAACGCCGGCCTCGACCGGGCCAGCGGGCGCATCGTCACCTGCCTGGACAGTGACGACCAATGGACGCCGGAATCGTTTGCCTATGCCGTGGATTTTTTCGACAACCAGGAGAACAACGTCGACGTTCTCGTTGGCGAGCTCACCCTCTTCGAGGGCGAGGACCACACCCATCCCTTGGCTTACCGTTTCCCGAAAGACAAGGATTCCATCATCCGTCTGGGAGATCGCCCCTGCGACATCCAGAGTACGATTGGGAACTGCTTCTTTCTGCGCGAAGCTATCGGTGATATCCGATTCGACGAGGATCTGACTACGTCGGAGGATACGCTGTTCGTCAACCGGATTATTTTGCACAAGTGCGCCTACGCGGTTACTCCTTTCTGCACGTATCTCTACCGAAAGCGGCAGGACGGTTCGTCTCTGAGCCAGGTCATTACCTATTCCAAGCATATGCAGAATCTGGATGTGTGCGAGCGCGTGCTCGAGGCGTCGCGCCGTGCCAAGGGGCGGGTGCTTCCCTTTGCCCAGGCGGTGGCGCTCTACATCATCGGGTGGCAGCTTTTGGGCAAGGCGAGCGATGCCCTGTCCGCCGAGGACGCCGCGAATTGGTCGGCCGCTGTGCGCAAGATTGTCGCGGACGCCGATGCTGACGTCATCGCCAATGCGCGCTGGCTTACTCGCGAAAAGAAAATCGTTCTTTACCGCCTCAAATACGGGGTGGATGTCTTTAAGGAACTGGTTTGGGTTGACCGCGATCGAGGGTTGCTCGACGGTATGCAGCTCATCAGCATGAACGCGAAGGCGCCCTGCTATCTTTACGAGATCACTCCCCAAGGCACGACGCTGCATATTGAGGGAACGACGGACATCGACATATTGGGAATGCCCTTCGAGCTATTCGTTCGCGACGAGAAGAGCGGTGAGCGCTTCAATGCGCATTTATCCCCATTCCCTACCGATAATCGTCGCACTCTGGCTAAAGAGTCGGTATGCAAGGGTATGCGGTTCACGCTCGATCTGCCTTTGGAGCCGGAGCGCTCCTTCTCGTTCCGCGCGAGGTTCTGCGGGCGTGTCCAGGAGGTCATCCTCACGCCTCATTATGGCAACTTCGCTATTTTCAGCCAGTCAATGAAGCGCGACTACCATCGTTTCGGCGGCGTCATGGTGAAGCATATCGGCAAGCAGCTGCGCACCTATCGCGCCACGTGGCGCATGGCCGTCGTGTCCGAGCTGCGCCGTTGGGCGGAGATCCTACGCTCGAAGAAGGGGACGTCCCGATTGCGTTTCGAGTACGTTTGGCTGCGTCTGTGCTACCGGGTTCATCGACTGCTGTTCAAGAAACCCATCTGGATCTTCGGCGACAAGGAGTGGAAGGCAGGCGACAACGCCGAGAACGTGTACCGTTATGCCATGAAGCGATCCGGCTATCGCGGCGCTAAGATGTACTTCGCTTTGGAGAAGTCGAGCGCCGATTACGCCTCGGTGGCCAAGTACGGTCACGTAATTGATCCGACCACCTTCCGCTACAAGCTGCTGTTCCTGCTGTCCTCGGTGGTGGTGTCCTCGCGCGCCGAAGAGTCCATGGTGAACCCCTACGGCCCCGAGCTCGTGTTCGTGAAGGATCTCATGGATTACGATTTCGTATACCTCACCCATGGGACGCTCTTTGGAGATCTGGCGTTCATGCTGGGTAAGCCGGCGAAGAAAATCAAGTTGTTCTCGGTGAGCACCCAGATGGAGCGCAATGCGCTTTTGAGCGAGGCTTATGGCTACCGAGAGGATGAGGTGTCTCTCATGGGCATGGCTCGTTACGACGCCTACGGCGATGTCCATACTCAGAAGAAGATCGCGTTTCTGCCCACGTGGCGCTCGAATATCGCTGGCAAGATCATCCCGGGCACGAGCACGCGCGAGTATGTGCATCATTTCAAATCCACGGATTTCTGGAAATTTTACAATGCCCTCATCAATGACGAACGTCTGCTGGACGCCATGAGGCGTTACGGGTACACGGCCGAGTTCTACGTGCACCCTGCATTCGAGAAGCAAGCCGGTGATTTCCAGGGCAATGAGCTTGTGCAGGTGGGGGAGGGGTCGGCTGACTACGAGCGCGTGCTGAGCGAGTCGGCGCTCATGGTGACGGATTACTCAGGGGTGGGATTCGATTTTGGCTACCAGCGCAAACCAGTGGTGTACAGCCAGTACGATTCGGTATTCAGCGGTGGTCACACGTACGGTGAGGACAGCTACTTCGACTACGATATCGACGGCTTTGGCCCTGTGACTCGCACATTGGAGGAAACAGTGGACGCCATCATACGCTACATGGAAAATGATTGCCAGATGGAGCCCGAATATCGAAGCCGTGCCGACGCCATGTTCGGTTTTTCTGACTACGAGAGCAGCAAACGCATTTTCGAGGGCGCTCGAGCATTGTCAGAGCGGCGCCGCGCCGATGGCTGCGCTCGGTGATCCGCCGGTTCGTCATGGCCTCGACTTTGGCGCAAGGAGAAGTTAAACCCTGTGGACATAGCGTGTACGCGATATGTTGATGCGGGGCAACTGCGGGGAGTTTTGCGCCAGTGCTTCTCGATTTTGCTACGATGAATCTGCATTTCGGTTTTGAATTAGGGGGCGACGCGAGAGCGTCGCCCGTTTTGTGTGGATGCGCGGATCGATTCCGTCGGAGGAGGAGCAGGCTTTGAAGCGTCTTGTGGCAGTGGTTTTGGCGATAGCGCTCGTGTGCGTCCCTGTGGCTATGGGCGCCACAGCGTCCTCGTCGGCTCTGGAGAAGCAGATCGCCAGTACTCCCTATCAGATATGGCCTGCGAAGGCGCGCTCCAATTCTCCGGACTTCGTGCGCGCGGCCATCAAGCAGAGAAACGCCCAGGGCGATAACTGCAAGGTGGTTCTCGGCACTTCCGAGTTTCGCTGGGTTTATCCCGATACGGTCTCGTCGCACCCGGGGAACTTTTTCGCGAACAACAATTATGGTATGGACACGTTCCTTTTGGGCCAGCCTTATTGCCAAGATCTGTGGCACGCCATTGAAGCGGGCGCGCTTTCTGAAGACATTCCCGACGACAAAGTGGTGTTCTTCTGCGGAATCTCCTGGTTCATGGATTACCAGAATCCCGCCAAATGTTTCAGGTTGTCGTTTTCGCCCGAGGCTTACGCTGACCTCATGGCCAATCCCAAGGTGAGCGACAAGACGAAGGCGAAGATTCAGAAGAAGATGGTTGAGTACGGCGTGTCGGAGGACGAAGTCTATGCTGAGGCGTCCGATAAGACCTTCGTGGATCGCATCAACGAAGGTGTTCAGAAGATCTTTGATACGTCGAAAAACTGGGACGCGGTGCTCAGCGACGAAGAAGATGATTGGAACGCGCCGGAGCGTGAGTTGAACAAGAGTCGTCCCGTGCCAGAGGGGCGCACCCAAGGTGAGGCCCAGGTGCCCGATTGGGATGCCTGGATGAGCCAAGAGCAGGCCGAGGGAGCGGATCAGACGTCGAGCAACGACATGGGCATCTACAATAGCTGGTACGAGAACGGCGGGTACGACAAATGGTATGCCGGCCGCGAGGACTGGCTTACGTTTACCGACGAGCCCTATCAGGAGACCGAGTTCGAGGATTTCGAGCTGTTTCTCGATGTCTGCCAGGAGACAGGTATCCAGCCGTTAGTCGTTCTCATGCCCCTCAAAGGCGCTATGGTCGATCAGACCGATTACACCGCCGATGTGCGGGCCATCTGGTACGACCGCATGAAGGCGATCTGCGAAGAACGGGGCGCTGAATACGTCGACTACTCGCCCTATGAGTACGATCCCTATTTTCTCTATGATATGGCCCATTTCGGCTGGACGGGCTGGGTGCAGGTGAATCACGACATCTACGAGTTCTTCATGGGCAAGGATGAGGCCGATGAAGCGAATTAGGGACAAGATTCTCGAGGTGTTTTTCAGCGACACTTGGCTCGGTGCCATCCTGTGGTTCGCCGCTGCAGCGGCGATGCTCGCTCTGGTCGTTTGGTTCCTCGTTTATTCGGGGTTTGGAGAGCCGGCGATGCCGGTATATGAGAACTTCTGAGCATGGTTTTGACGATGAGCCGATTGGCGTTTCCGCCAATGGAGAGTGAATGATGACGCGATGAAAGAAAGGGGAGGCACAACCGTGAGCAGGTTTCTTGAAAGGCTACGGGAAGTGAGCGCTGAGTATCCGGAGAAAGAGGCGTTTTTCAATTCTCGGATAAAGGAGGATGCGTGCCAGCGCCTGACTTACGCCGAGCTGGACGCCTGGTCCGACTCTCTTGCCGCTTCCTTTGCCGAATGGTCTCCAAAGGGCAAGCCCGTGGTGGTTTACGGCCACAAGTCGCCTCTCATGCTCGTGTGCTTTATCGCCGCTGCGAAGGCCGGTCTGACCTATGCCCCGGTGGACATCGCCTATCCGTCCGATCGCGTGAACGACATCTTGGATCAGATCGGGCACCCTCTTGTTATCACGTTGTCTGACGACGAATTTCCCGGCGATGCATCGCTGGCAGATTCAGTCGTCGGAGATGCCGTTGTTCGCGAGGCGGCCCTGGCGGGACGCTCCTGGGACAGTTCCCGCTGGATTGCCGATGAGACGCCCTTCTATTTGTTGTTCACCTCGGGGAGCACCGGCCGCCCCAAAGGTGTTCAGATGCCCTCGCGCTGCGTGGACGCCTTTATGGACTATTTCCGCGCACTTTTCCCCGAGCGGCCCGACGGCGTCAGCTTCAACCGCGTGCCCTACACCTTCGATGTGAGCCTGTTCGACATTATCGCCGGTTTGGCCTCGGGCTATACCCTGTTCTCCCTGGAGTCCGAAGACGAGCAGTCCATGAGGGCCACGTTCGGCGCTCTGGCTGCAAGTGACCTTACAACATGGATTTCGACGCCGTCCTTTATCGAGATGTGCCTGGTTGATCCTTCTTTCGACCAGGATCTCCTGCCCCGGCTCGACAACGTCATTCTCTGCGGAGAGGTGTTTCGCAACGCTACGGCCCTGAAGATCATCGAACGTTTTCCCGAGGCGAGGGTTCTCAACACCTACGGCCCCACCGAGACTCAGGCGGTCACCGATATTGTGGTAGACGAGAGCTTGGCACGTGAGGTGAATCCTTTGCCCGTGGGCTATTTGAGCGATGGCGTGCGTGCCCTTATTCGCGATCCGGAAACCGGTGAGGAGCTGCCTTGCGGGGAAGTGGGAGAGATATACCTTGCGGGAAACACGGTGTCGGCGGGCTACTATGGCCGTCCCGATCTGACGGAGGCCGTATTCTCCGAGAGGGAAGGCTCCGATGGCGCTGTGACGCGTTGCTACAAAACCGGTGATAAGGGCTATCTTGACGCGGATGGTCGGCTCTTCTGTTTGGGCCGTCTCGATTTCCAAGTGAAGCTGAATGGGTTTCGCGTCGAGCTGGCCGACGTCGAGCAGGCCCTCGTCCGGATACCTGAAGTGGCCGAGGCGGTGGTGCTTCCCGCCGATCGCGACGGGAAGGTGACTCATCTCGTAGCTCACGTACGTCTTGCTGAGCCGGGGATGACGGCCGACTTCGCTCGAGCGCGCGCCATTAAGACGGCCCTTAAGGAACTTGTTCCCGACTATATGGTGCCCAAAAAGATCGTCTTTCATGAGGAATTCGCTTTGAACGTCAATGGCAAAATCGATCGCAAGGCGTTGGCGTAGGGCTCGACAATTATGAACTTCTATATCGATCCGGCATTCTATGTGTTTCTGGCCGTTGCCATAGTACCTGCGGCCATTCTCGGCTTCTCGGGGCGCCGCATCAAGTATTACGGACTGGCGGCCTCGTTGGCGTTCCTGCTCCTGCTCTTCGGCGAGAACTTGGAGGGCATGCTCGCTTTCGTTGCGTTCATCGCCATCGCCTGTGCGGTTACGTTCTGGGAGCTTTCCAGTTGGCGGTCGGGGCAAAAGGCGCTTTGGAAGTACCGGTTGGCACTCGCGGCCGTTATTGCCCCTCTAGTCGTTTACAAAATCGGTGCCGTATTCGACCAGAACCTCATGGGATTTCTGGGGATATCCTACATCACATTCAAGGCAATACAGGTCATTATCGAGATCCGAGATGACCTCATTGAAGATATGAACTTCACTGATTACTTGTACTTCTTGGTGTTTTTCACACCCTTCACATCCGGCCCCATCGATCGCAGCCGGCGGTTCACTGAGGATGCGAACCGAAGGTATACCGCTTCTGAGTATGCGGACTTGCTGGCTCGCGGCATTATGCTGCTTTTGGTGGGAGCAGTGTATCAGAAAGTGTTGGGCACGGTGTTCCACCATTACTTCACCCCTGCTCCTTTGGGCGACGGTCCTTGGTGGCAAGAGCTGGGCGCCCAGGTGAAAGATGCCTATATGTACGGCTTTTACCTGTTCTTCGACTTTGCTGGCTATTCCCTTATGGCCATGGGGGCCAGCTACTGCTTCGGCATTAAGACGCCGCGCAACTTCCGCGCCCCTTTTCTTGCTCTCGATGTGCGCGATTTCTGGGATCGCTGGCATATGACGCTGTCCACGTGGCTACGTGATTTCGTGTTCATGCGCGCGGTGAAGTCGGCGACGCGTCGCAAGCTGTTCAAAGACCGACTTCAGACGGCCTGTGCGGGCTACATGGCGAATTTCATGCTCATGGGCGCTTGGCACGGGCTGACCGTGGACTATCTGGTCTATGGCGCCTATTATGGCGTTCTCATGGGCGCCACCGACGTGTACCAGAAGAAATCTTCCTTTCACAAGAAGCACAAGAAAAAGAAATGGTACAAGGTTCTCCAATGGTTTGTTACCATTAATCTGGTCATGCTTGGCATGGCTATTTTCTCTGGGCAAATGCACACTGTCATAGGAGGTTTGACCAATGGCTGAGAATTCCGTCGAGGAGCGCATGCTCGAGCTCATCGAGGAGATTTGCGACGACGAGATTATTCGCGAAGAGCGCGACGCCGATCTGTTCGAGGAGGGGTTGCTCGATTCTATGGCAGCCATTGAACTGCTGGTGGCCATCGAGACGGAATTCGGCGTGACCATTGCGCCTACGGCGGTGGAGCGTGAGGAAATGAATTCGGTTAATAAGATCATCTATCAGGTGCAGATTCGCTACGATGCCCAATAGCGATTATGCGAGGCGCGCCTCGGTCCCTCCGCGGGCATGATGCTAATTTCGGCGCTGATGCGTCGTTAAGGAAAAGTTAAGGTATCATTGCCTGAGCTAAATTGACGGGATGACAGTTCGAAGGGACTCGCGTTGGTCTTCTCCAGCACTATTTTTCTGTTCGCGTTTCTGCCGCTGTTTCTGGCGGTGTACTTCGCCATGCCGTGGCGGCCGGCGAAGAATGTGGTTCTGCTGCTGTTCTCGCTTCTGTTCTACGCCTGGGGCGAGCCAGTGTACGTGTGGCTCATGGTGGCCTCCATCTGCTTCAACTGGCTGTTCGCCTTCATCATAGGCAAGTGCGGCGAGGGCAAGACGGCGCCGAAGCGCTTCTGGCTCGTGGCGGCGCTCGCAGCCAACCTGCTCGTGCTCGGGTTCTACAAGTACCAGGGCTTTCTGGCCGAGAACATCAACCGCGCCATTGGCGAGGAGTTCATCGCCGAGTTGAACCTGGCGCTGCCTATCGGCATCTCGTTCTTCACCCTGCAGGCCATCACCTACGTGGTGGATGTCTACCGCGGCGAGGTGAAGGTGCAGAAGAATCCGCTGTACCTCGGCATGTACATCGCCATGTTCCCGCAGCTGGTGGCCGGCCCCATCGTGCGCTACGCCGACATCGAGCACGAGATCGACCATCGCCGCGCGACGCTGGAGGGCTTTGCCCAGGGCCTGCGGCTGTTCTGCGTGGGCCTGGGCAAGAAGGTGCTGCTCGCCAACACCGCCGGCGTGCTGGCCGACTCGCTTCTGCCCCGCGAGGCGGCCGAGATCGGCTTCATCGGCTGCTTCTCGGGCGTGGCCGCCTACACCTTCCAGATCTACTTCGACTTCTCCGGCTACTCGGACATGGCCATCGGCCTCGGCAAGATGATGGGCTTCGAGTACCCGCGCAACTTCAACTACCCCTACACGTCGAAGTCGGCCACGGAGTTCTGGCGCCGCTGGCACATGTCGCTCGGCGGCTTCTTCCGCGACTACGTGTACATCCCGCTCGGCGGCAACCGCGTGAGCACGCCGCGCTTCGTGGCTAACACCATGATCGTGTGGGGCCTGACGGGCATTTGGCACGGCGCCGCGTGGAACTTCCTTCTGTGGGGCCTGTACTGGGGCGTGCTCATCCTGTTGGAGAAGTTCTTAGTCATGAAGGTGCTCGATAAGCTGCCGCGGTTCGTGAGCCATATCTGGTGCGTCGTGCTGTTCTTCTTCGGGTGGCTTTTGTTCGCCGTGACGGGGCTTTCGAACGTGGGGGAGTGGTTCTGCGCCATGTTCGGCGCCTACGGGTGGCTCGGTACCTCCACGTTGTGGGAGCTGCAGTCCTGGAGCTACGTGAGCCTCGTGCCCGTCTTCATCGTGGGGTCGCTGCCCTGGGCGCCGTGGCTGCGCAAGAAGATCCAGGCCTGGGCCGAGGGCGACCCGCACCGCGCCATCGTCGCCGCTCCGCAGAAGGGTAACACCGCCGTGCCGCCCTGCCAGGTGGTCTGCGAGGGCCCCGTGCCCGCCGGCCGCGCCCGCGCCGTGACTGCCGTGAACGTGCTCGCCGACGTGGCCCTTCTGGCCGTCTTCGTCCTGAGCTGCATGTCGGTGGTCTCCAGCTCGTACAACCCGTTTATTTACTTCCAGTTTTAGGGGGCATTATGAAGCTGCGGAATATCCTGTTCGCCGGCGTGCTCTGCCTGTTGCTTTGCGGCCCCGCCCTGATCGGATTAGCCTCATGGGGGGGGGTTGCTCTTCCCTCTTGGTTCACGGCTGACGATGCGGCTTATCTTTCTGGCGGTGTCGTAGAAGCCGATCCGGCCGCCTATGCTTCCCTCGAGGGGTTCAGCTCGGGAGAGTTTCAGATAGCCGCTGAGGATGCTGTGGGCAATTGCATTCCCATGAAGGCTACGGCTCTTCTCGCAAATGCAGCTCTCCAGCGCTCAGCCATCGAGACTTCGAATGCGCTCTTTGGCTGGGAGTGCTACCCCGCTTTCTATGGCTCGTCTATTGCGGAGATGCCGAGTCGGCACCGTCTGCTCGAAATAGCCGAAAAGGCGACCGGCGATACCCTTGCAACGGCCAGTCATATTCGGGATGGACTCGACGCCCTGAGTTTGAGACATCCCGAGCAACGGTTCTTCGTGTATATGGGCCCCGACTCTATGAATGTTGAGGGATCCCCGACGGCGAAACTCATCTCCAATCCACTTACCTACGGAGAGTTATCCTCGATCTTCGAGGACGAAGGCGGCCATTTCCAATGGATAGACGGCAACGTCACGTTCGACGAGTTTGCGGATGGGTGGAATTCCACTGATCACCACTGGAATATCCAAGGAGCTTTTCGGGCTTATGAGCGCATGGCGAGCGCTCTCGGTTTTCGGGACGAACTTCTTGTGCCCGCGCGTCTTGTGACCTATGACGCGCCATCCTTTCGGGGCACGTTCGCGCGACGTGGGTTGGAAACGCGATACGTGGATCAAATGATCGACTACGAATTCGCTGATTTCCCTCAGCTATCGATCATTATTGACGGGGCTGAGGCTTCTATGGACTCGCTTGTGCATTGGAAGAACTACCAAGCGGCCAATGTAGGTGCCAATGCTTTCACCAGTCGCTATGCCGAGTATTTCCATACCGATTACGGGCTTATTACCTTGGAGAACGAGGAATCGGATTCGCGGCAGGATCTGCTCATTGTCGCAGACTCGTATTCCAATTGTATGGAGCGGTTCCTGGCGGTTCACTATCGAACAACCTACGTGCTTGACCCCCGTCACGACGACGAGACGATTGATGCGTTTCTTGCTCAGCACCAGGATGTGTCCGACGTCCTTTTCATAATGCGGAGTCCGAACATGTTGGCGCAAGCGACGGAACATGCTCTTGAGCCGGAAGATATGCGCGAATAGGGGGAGCTCAATGGACGTTACATTGAAGACCACTGAAGAGGTTGAGCGGTTTTTCCAAGAAACCGACAATGTTCTTTTGGGCCCTCCGCCGAAAATGAAGAATGCGCAAATTGTGTTTACCGAGAAGGCTCATACGGGAAAGTGCATCTTGTGCTGTGGCGAAGATGTAACCTTGACGGGAGGCAAGCTGGTTTTCGCTGGCCCCGGTGCCATCGTCTACCTGGCGAGCGGAAACACCTCGTTGTGGCTGGATGCAACGGTGCATGCTGGATGCACGTTTGCCTTGGGCTCGTCGACGTACACCAACGGTTCACTCCATGTAATTGTATCCGAGCGGCGCAGTGTGCTTATTGGCGACAGAGGCCTTTTTTCCTTTGATGTGTGGATAAGGACTGCCGACCCTCATTTGGTGTACAGGGCAGAAGATGGCAGGCGCATTAATCCTAGCCGCGATGTGGTGATAGGCGACCATGTATGGCTCGGTCAATCTGCCATGCTGCTGAAGGGCGCGGCTATTGGATCTGGAAGTATTGTCGGTGGCGCTGCCGTAGTGGCCGGCAAGACGGTCCCTTCGAACACAAGTTGGGCGGGCAATCCCGCTCGGCAAATTGCTCGTGGGATTTTCTTCGACGGTGCCTGCGTCCACGGCTGGACTGCCGAGCAGACGGCTGCCTCTCAGACATTCGCCTCTGATAAATGGGTTTACGCCAATGCGCCGCAGCGCGATCAGTCGGGTCTCGTGCGGCTAGCAAATCGACTGGCCGGAGTTGCCGATGCGAAGGAGCGTATCGCTCTCGTGCAAAGTGCTTACGAGGACAAGGGGAAGAACCGCTTCGCCATTGCAGAGGCGGCGACTTCATCAGCATCTGGAAATCGCGGCTCATCGTTCAGGCCCTTTGAGTTCCTGAGGTTGCGATCGCGTCGTCGTTGAGCCATCGCCTCAGCTTCTTCTTTGAGGTACAATGGCATCTTGTCGTTCTGTTGTTCATCGAAGCTGTTGTGCGTTAACGAAGTGGGGCTATGTCAGACAGGGTTGTAGAGCGCGTTCGACGCGCATTGAAGGTTTGGGGGTGTTGCCCCGCTGAGAGTCGACCAGTTGCGCCTTGCGTTGCGACAGCGCTTGCCCTCACTTTTTTTGTGGTTGGGATTCTTGTCCTAAACGACGACTACCGAGGCCCTGATGACGATTTGGGGATCTCGATGGTCCTTTCAGGACTCTATCCCGACGGCGGCCAATGCCTGTTTACCAGTGCGGTGCTCAACGGCATCATCTACCAGCTCAATATCGCCATACCGGAGTTGAACTGGTTTCTCGTGATCGAACGTCTCGCTGTGACGGTGGCATTTTTCTCGTTCTGCTACATCCTGTTGCGCCATGCTCCGCTCGGGCTTTCGCTCGCTTGCATCGGTTTTGTTGCGTACTTCATTATGCCGAAGTGCACCTTGGGGAGCAATTTTACCGTGGTCGCGGCGCTGTGCGTTACGTCAGGCGAGCTCTGCTGCTGCTCCGGTACTATGCGGAGGGCTCCTTCCTCCTGTGTGGCGGGCACTGTATTGGTGACGTTGGGATTCATGTGGCGGGCCCTTGTCTTGCTTCTCTCTGCTCCCTTTCTTGCCCTCGCTTTCGCGGGGTTGCTCGTTCGTCTCGGGCATGAACAGTTCCAGCGGGCTAAGACTCTAGTCGTTAGGGCTCTTGTCTGCATGATAGCTGTCGGGCTTTGTGTTGGCGGCGCCTTGGCCTTCGACAAGGCGGTGTGGGCTGAGCCGAAGTGGGCCGATTGGCTCGAGTACAATGACGCTCGCTACGCTTTGGTTGATTACCCCATGAGCGATTACGACGAAGTGCGAGACGAGCTGGCGTCAATCGGCGTTTCGGAGAGCGACTACTGGCTCATGCGCAACTGGATTACGGCCGATCCCGACTACATCACCTCCGATTTGCTTATGGAGGTGTCCGATATTGCTCGAGAGCCGGTGGCAGACCGCAGTTTGCCGACCGCTTTCCTTGCCGAGGGGCGCCACTTGGTCAAGTCCCCTCTGCTGACTGTCTCTTTAGCATGTATTGCCGCCTGTGCGCTGCTCCTCGGACGTAAACGGGTGCTTGCGGCGGTTGTCCTGTCTCTTGGCGGGGCCTTTGCGGCTTGCGTGCTCTTTCGGTACACGGGCCGTTTGCCAGCTCGTGTCGAGTATTCCACGTGGGTTCTTTCTCTGCTGCCATGTCTCGTCGCGTTTCTCACCATTAGACCCCCCGCGCCTGTCGCAGCTAAGCCTGTAGGGTTACGGCGTGTAACGACATCGGCGCTCATCGGTGTAGTATTCGCCCTGTTATGCGTAGTGGGGCTTGTGCTGAAATGGGCCCCCACTTTCAACGTCGAGCGCATCGATCAATTCGAGAAGAGCAGCGCTTTTGTCGAGAGCAACGATCTGGTGAAGAGGTTCACGGAGTCAGGCGTCGTCTATGTATGGGACACGACGACCTTCACGCAGCTCGAGAAGCAGCTGAAATATCGCCATCTGCCCCCGGCGTCGTTCATGGGGTCGACGGCCCTTATGGGCGGCTGGACGCAGGGGTCTCCTTTGGTGCGCGCCCATAATGAGGAGATAGGTGTTCCCAATCCCATAAAGAGTCTTCTCGATCGCCCAGAAACCTACTTCGTGACCCGGCGCAGAGAGGCTATAGAGCAACTGACGCGCTATCTGCGCGAGCATTATGGCAAAGATGCAAAGGCGGAAGTTGTAGACGAGGTTCCTCTGAGCGAGAAGGGCGCTGATCCTCTTCTTGTGGTACGATTCTATGCAGATTAGTTCTTTATCTGTGGGAGCGAGGTTGAAATGAAGGGCATTATTCTAGCGGGAGGATCGGGAACGCGTCTGTACCCGCTAACGAAGGTCACGTCGAAGCAGCTGCTTCCCGTGTACGACAAACCGATGGTCTATTACCCGCTTTCCATACTCATGCTGGCGGGCATTCGCGATATCTTGCTTATCTCCACGCCGGCGGATTTGCCTAATTTCCAGGAATTGCTCAAGGACGGATCTTCGTTTGGCGTCAACATGTCCTACGCGGTTCAGCCCTCGCCAGACGGGCTGGCTCAAGCGCTCATTATCGGTGAGGAGTTTCTCGACGGAGAAGGCTGCGCTCTTATCCTGGGCGACAACATCTTCTACGGCGGAGGCCTTTCGGCGCTGCTGAAGCAGGCGGCTTCGCGCGAGTGCGGCGCAACCGTGTTCGGCTATTACGTCGACGATCCGGAGCGCTTCGGCGTGGTCGAGTTCGACGCTGAGGGCCGCGCTCTTTCCATTGAGGAGAAGCCCGAATATCCTAAGTCGAACTATGCGGTCACGGGCCTTTACTTCTACGATAGCCGCGCAGTGGAGTTCGCCAAGAACGTGATCCCGTCCGATCGCGGCGAACTGGAGATCACCGATGTGAATCGTATGTACCTGGAGGAGGGGAGCCTGGAGGTGAAGGTTCTCCATCGCGGCTCGGCATGGCTTGACACGGGTACTATTCCCAGCTTGTACAAGGCCTCCGAGTTCGTAAAGGCTGTGGAAGACAACCAAGGCCTTCAGATAGCCGCTTTGGAGGAGATCGCCTACAACAATGGATGGATCACCAAAGAGGTGCTACTTGATGCGGCCGAGCGCCATGCCAAGACGGCTTATGGGCAGCATTTGCTGCGGGTAGCGGAAAACCGCATTCTCTTTGGAAATATGGCCTCCTAGGAGGCAAAGCATTTGCAACCAATAAGAAGGGCTCGCCAGTTTAACACTGGCGAGCCCTTCTTATTGGTGTAGACGGGTGGCTTAGGCCTTCTTGCCCTTGGGGAAGACCTTGACGCCCTGATTGTTTCTCCAGCCGTAGAGGAAGGCGGTGGCGACGAGCATGGCCACGGCGATGAGGCAGCAGACGATACCGGCGGCAACGCCTGCTCCCTGTATGACAAACATGGGGAGGAACGTCACCAGGGCGATGTCTATGAACGATACGAAGATCCAGGCGAATCCAGAATCTTCCAGCGCCGTGGTACGGAACTCAGGATCGACGACGCGCAACAGCAGCACGGCGATGCTCATAACGCCCGTTGACCAGCCCCAGATGAAGATGCCGCGCTCGACCCAGTGATCGGAGAAGAGATGTCGGGAGATGTAGAAGAAATAAAAAGCCACCAGTACAAAGCCGAGGAGACACAGCACGAGGATGATCGCCCAGTACTGCAGAACCACGTTGATGTTGATGGTCGCCACACCGAAGGCAACCAGATAATCGGTGGCGCAGCTGCCGATGCGGGACACGACGCGCTGGTCAACATAGCGGTCGAGTTTGATGAGCTTGAGAAGGGCGAACAGCGCGACGCCAACGAGGAGGGCAATGCCGTAAACAGGAACCGACACCTGCGGGAATAGGATCTTGAGGCCCGTATTGATGAGGTAGGCTCCGCCCACGGCAACCATGACGAGTGCCACATGCCACGCAAGGGGATCGATGGACATGGGGTTCACGGTATTCTCTCCCATGGGGGTGCGATCCTTCTCGGGAACCAGGCCGACGCGAACCTCCTCGGGCATATCCTTTACCTTACGAATCTCGGTGGTCCAACCTTTGTTGGCGCAGTAGTTGATGGCGATGATGCCGCTGATGATGCCGCCGAGAAGGCCGAAGGTGGCGAAGGTCTGGCCCACCGTGGTAGCCTCGGCCCAGCCGCCCTCTTCGAACACTGATCCGATGGCGGCTGCCGTGCCGTGGCCGCCAACGAAGCCACCAGGCATGAGGATGGGGAACCATTCGGTTACACCCTGGAACACCGTGGCGATAAGGATGCCGCCGAGGATAAGCGCAATGCCGTACTGCAGGATTTCGGCGGCGCCGTTCAGCATGAAGGTGTCGCCTACTTGACGGAACATCTCTTTGAAGCTGCCCTGGCTGCGTCGGCCCAGGTAAAGAGTAGCGAACAGCACAGCGATGAGAATACCGGCGTAGCTGGAGGCCTGAGAGCTGAGAGGTACCCAATTCAGGCAGAAGGGTCCGAGAATAATGCCGATGAAGCCGGCGATCAGGGCTGAAGGGATAAAGAGGTTCTGCAGAAGCGGAACCCGAGTTCGGATGATTTTTCCGAGCACCAGCAGCGCCGACATGATGCACACGTCGAACGTCAAATCAAGAGCCGAGAATTCCATAGACCACCTTTCCTCGAATATGCGCACGCGGATAGATGGTCTCCGCGCAGTTCAGTGAGATGATTCTAGCACCTCACTGAACTGCGCTATGCTGGAAGGTAATAATTAGCCTCTCGGCGGTTGCTCGTTCCAAGGTTCGCGCAACAGCATCGGCTGGCCGTCGGGCGCCATGGCGTACACCGCCGGCGGGTACTCGATGAAGAACTGCGGCGTGAACGACATGGAGTAAGCGCCTGCATAGCGGATGACCACTGCATCTCCAACCCGAAGAGCCGGTTCGTCATGGGCTGTGAACAGGCGATCGCTGTCCATGCAAGTGTATCCGCAAATGATCTGGCGGGGCAACGTCTCTTGGGCGCCGGTCACCATTTCGTGGACGTAGGACGTCTTCTTCATCTCGTGGTCGATATTGATGCGCGACAACTCGGTGACCACGTAATGCTCGTCTACGATGTCCTTCACATCGATAACGCGGCCAACGTAGTAGCCTGGCGTGCACACCACCGCACCACCTGGTTCGACGAGGAGCTCAGTATGAGTTGGGTCGCAGGCGTCGCCGATGGCCTCTCGAATGGTGCGCACGTACTCATCATAGGCGCCGACATTGGCCGGGCCACCACCATAGAAGCCTCCACCGATGTCGAACCAGTCCAAATCGAGCTTGAACGAGCGGATGATCTCTGCGGCGAAGTCGGCCAGCGTCCGGTACACCTTTTGAGAGCGGCTCAATGTAGTCACATGCATGTGGAGTCCGCGCAGCTCGATGCCCGGAATGCTTCGCAGCTCCTCGATGGCCCGTGCGAGCTCCCCGCCTTCAAAAGAGAAGCCAAAGCGGCCGTGGCGGTCGTCGGAGAGCGTCTCCCCGGGACAGTGCTTTTCAAGCAGGATGTTGGCGCGCAGGCCGACGCGAGCGCTCTTTCCCGATTCAGCGTACTCGCGTACCCACTCGATCTCTCGCTTCGAGTCGAGGTTCACATAGGAGCCCGCGTCCAGGGCGTAAAACAGCCAATCGCGGCCCTTGATCGGTCCATTGAAAACGATTTTATCGGGAGCGAAGCCGCACTGGAGGGCCCGTGCGTACTCTTCATTGGAAACGACTTCGGCATAACAACCTTCATCGCGGGCCACTTCCAGGATCCATGGAAAGGGGTTGGTTTTCACGGAGTAGGCGACGTTCGCGTAGGGCGACCAGTGATCCGCCAAGGCCCGGCGAAAGTCACTGAAGTTCTGGCGCAGCTCGGCCTCGTCAAACACGAAGCAGGGAGTCTGGAGGGAAGCAACATCGAAAGGAAGAGGCATGTCTATCGCCCCTCATAGCGCTCGGTAAAGAAGTCGGCGAAGCGATCGGTCTCCATCTCGGCCTTATAATCTTCGAGCATCTTCACGGGCGTGTAAACCGGCTCATAGCCCAAGTTAGCCCGTGCCTTATCCACGTTCATGCAGTAGTTCACGCAGTCGTGCTTTTCGGGACGGTAGCTGATATCCGACACGGCGTCGGGCTCGCAGAACACGTCCACGATGTTGTGAACCTGATCTTCGAGAGAGGTCAGCACGCCTGTGCCGACGTTATAGGTGCCGCTGGCCTCCTTAGGAGCGAATAGGGCTTTCTCGATCATCTGGCAGAAATCCTTCACGTAGATGAGGTCCATGCCCTTGGTGGGATCGCCCCAGATCTCCAACGGCTCGCCAGCCCGCGCCTTGTCGATCATCAGGCGATAGGAGCTTACGGCGGGCTTTCCGTCGTGGTAGAGGGTCTTGCTGTCGTGCATGAAGCAGTAGATATTCGGTAGGCGGAAGGCGAAGGAGCCCATGCCGTAAGCGGCTCGGTAGTGCCAACAAAGCTCCTCAGCGGCGATCTTCGTGATGGCGTACACGGCATGATCGCCGGTCATGGCTGGCTTGCGGGGCATGTCGTCGGCCAGCTCGATCATCTCGCCGAAATAACCGGTATAGTCGGAGATGGTTTGGGTGTACAGCACCCGATCAGCTCCTGCGGTGCGCGCGTACTCGAGCACGTTTAGCGTGCCCATGACATTGGCATCTACGTAACGGCGTGGGTCGTAGCCTTCCATGTAGGCCGGCAGCGCTCCAGCGAAGTGGACGACGGCATAAACATCCTGCTGCGGGAGTGCGGCGAACGACTTCTCGTCGGTGATGTCGGCCTGCACATAGCGCACCAGCGGCGCATAGCGGTCGAAGAACGCTATGTCGGAGCGCCCGCTTGCGATGACTTCCCACTCATCGGCCGACAGAAGGCGAGACAGATGATCTACCAGGTACAAGCCGAGGGTGCCCCCAGCACCGAAGATGACGATTTTCTTTCTCACGAGGTTTCCTTTCGAATGGTTGCGTCCGGTCTGCTTCTAGCGGTTGTCGATGGTCTCTTTGAGAACGTATTGCGGTGCATTGTTGATCGTCATGAACATGCGTCCGAGGTATTCCCCGATAATGCCCAGGAACAAGATGATGAGTCCCGAGCAAGTGAGCATGGTGGCCATGAGCGAGGGCCAGCCTGCCTGCATGCCGGGGTCGGCGAGACGCATGATGAAAACAATGAGGGCGGACACCAGGCCTATAACGCCGAGTGCTGCGCCCACCACTGCGGCAACGCGAAGAGGCGCCATCGAGAAGTTCAGCACGGTGGACCAGAGACGAATGAGCGACTTAAGGCTGTACCCCGATGTCCCCTGGGCCCGCTCGTAATGCTCTACCTTCACGTTTTTGATGTTCGCCGTGGCTCGGAACAGCAGACCTTGAATGTAGACGTAGGGCCCCTGGTACCGCACCACCTCGTCGCGGATGTGGCGACGGAATACAGCGAAGTTGCTGGAGTAGATCTCTTTGGGGCGATCGGTGAGCACGCGCATCGACCAAATGGTGAACTTCGATCCGAGCTCGCGCCACCAGGCTTCCTTGTGCTCGTCCCAGCAGGCGAACACGATGTCGCTGCCGTCCTCCATGGCGTCCAGCAACTTAACACATTGAGAGGGGTGGGTTTGCATGTCGTCGTCCATCAGCAAGATGAGGTCGCCTTCGGTCTTTCTCAGACCTGCCATGATAGCGTTGTGCTGGCCTGAGTTCTTCGCGCAGTTGATGCCGACCACATGGTCGTCCGCGGCGCAGAGCTGCTCGATGGCCGCGAAAGTGCCGTCCGTCGAGCCGTCGTTTACAAGGATGAATTCGTATTCGTATCCCGCTTTGACGAGTTCAGCTCGCGTTTGATCGACGACAGTACCGATCATTTTCTCCGAGTAGTAACAGGGGATAACTACCGAAACAAGCATAAAGCTCCTCCGTAAGCTTACGACATACCTAACGAGTACACAATGATACCGCCCACTATGAGTAGTAGCGCGATGGCTTTGTCTCTACCCAGCTTTTCTTTGAAAATCGTCACACCGAAGAACGTGATGTACAGGTAGGCGGTGGCCTCCAATATAGCGCCCATGGAAAGCGGCACTACCTTGTAGGCGAGGATGGTCATGAGTGTTGCCCCGAAGAAAAGGGCGTAGGCGGTAATAACCCAGGGATTGAGATACTCTTTCAGCGGGGTCTCGTACTGTCGCATGGCAGCCTTCTTCAGAAGAACCTGAGATACTGACGAGATGAGCACGCCGAGCAGGTAGACGCCGACATAAAGTTCGAGCATCGCTATTCACCGCCTAAGGGCGGGAGATTCCCCGGCGCATCGGTCGTCCACTGGTCGCCATCGATCGGATCGCCTGGCTTCTCCTCCTTGCCATCCGCCCGCGCGTAGAGCACCACGCCGACGATGACCATGGCCGCCCCCAAAATGTTCAAGGCGGAAACAGACTCCCCGAAAATGAAGAATCCCCATACCATGCCCCAGATTACCGTGACTGCTTTATTCGCGAACGCCATGGAGAGCGACAGGCGCTTGAGTATTTGCTGCCACCCGATGGCGTAGATGAAAAGAATGACGAGCATGCCACCGTACAGGAGGATAAACATCGGGCTCAAGAAGGGCTCGCGGGCCGCGTTCTTGCTGAAGATACCGGAAAGCGAATATACCAGCAGAAGCAGGTGCAGGGCGATGAGCGTCTTCGCCCTGCCGTCGGTTTTCTTGTGCGGGCTCATTGCTAGTGGGCCATCGGAGCGGTTCTAAGCAGCAGCTCGTTTCCGTCCGGGTCGAGCACCGATGCCCGACCCATGATGGTTCGAGAGAGGGAGTCGACACTTTCCCGCGATGGTCCGGCCACGTAATAGCGCACGACGTAGGGTTTGGCGCCCCGCTCATGGGAGATCGTGTCGCCTGTACGGTAATAGGGACGATACTCAACAACGCCGGGGAGTGCTCCGAGTTCATCGATGGACGAAGTGTCGGCCACCTCTCCGTCATGGCCGTGGAAATAGAGGCCGGCGGCATGGTTGGCGAACAAGGGGGAGTGAGCCAGCACGCGCTCCTTGGCCGCGGGTTGGTCGTACACGCAGTCGATCAACAGCTCTTCGACTGAGAGGCCGCTGCCCAAGGTGACGAGCTCGTGCTCGTAGCCGAAGATGCGTCCGGCCGCCTCGCACACGGCTAACCCCTCGCCTTCCCGATAGAACGCCTGAACGCAGAGGGGGCCGTTCTCAAGACCGACGTAACCGGCGATTTTGGTGGCGATGGAAGCGGCTTCGTCTTGCAGCTCGGCCGTGAGAGGGCTCGGGTAGGCGCACCGGACGACTTGGGGGATCTCGCCATCTTCGAAAGCGATTTTCTCGCGATCGGCAATGCTTATGATGTGGGCTTGCCCGTCCACGATCCAGGTCATGATGTTGAATTCTCGTCCGTCGTTGTACTCCTCGGCCATCAGATAGTCGAACGTGGATTGGGCTGCGGTCGATTGGAAGCGCTCGCGAACGTCCTCGATGGCGTTCGCGACGAACACTCCGTGGGAGCCGTAGCCGTTGACAGGCTTAATGACGCAAGGGAACGCCATGTCGGCGAAGTCTTCCTCTAGCGTATCGAGGCGAATCTTCTTGTAGCGAGGCGACGCGATGCCGAGCTCTTGGAACATCTGCTTCATAAGCGGCTTCTCCCGCAAGAGCTTTTCCCCTTTGGGCTTGAGGTAGGAGGGGAGGCCGGCGGCATCGGCGATATCGATCATGCACTCGGCCAGAAGGTCGGAGAACGACGCGATGATCCCGTCTGCCTGTTCCTTCCTGCAGATTTCCGCAATGGCGTCAGTGTGGCGGACGTCTTCCAGATAGGCCTTGTCGGCGTGGGCTTTGGCGGGACCGTCCTCGTAGCCATCGCAAACGATGGTGTAGATGCCCCTTTTTTTGGCACATTCGACAAGGTCGACGAACTCGTCCATCGATCCGAGAATGACCAAGCGGTGGTTTTCTTCGCTCATGACAAAAGCTCCTTAGCTGCGAACTCGTGCTTCAATGTGGTTGTCTGCTGTCCAGGTCCTACTGGCCTTGGGCGCGATACTTGGCTTCGGTGGCCTCTTTGGCGCCCTGCCACCAGCTGGGATTGTCGGTGTACCACTGGATGGTGCGGGCCAGTCCTTCGTCGAAGTTTGTGTGCTTGGGCGACCAGCCCAGTTCGCGGCGCAATTTCGTAGAATCGATGGCGTAGCGGCGGTCGTGACCCGGTCGGTCCTTTACCCAATCGAAATCGTCGGCGTCCTTGCCCATGGCGGTGAGGATAGCGCGCAAGACATCTATGTTGCTCCGCTCCCCGTCGGCTCCGATGAGATAAGTTTCCCCGATACGCCCTTGGGTGAGGATGGCCCAGACAGCGGAGGAGTGGTCTTCGGTGTGAATCCAGTCGCGGACGTTCTTGCCGTCTCCGTAGAGCTTCGGGCGGATGCCGCACAGAATGTTGGTGATCTGCCGAGGAATGAACTTCTCGATATGCTGGTAGGGTCCGTAGTTGTTCGAGCAGTTGGATATGGTGGCTTCCACGCCATAGGTGCGATGCCAGGCGCGGACGAGCATGTCGGAGGACGCCTTGGTGGAGCTGTAGGGGCTCGATGGGCGATAGGGCGTTTCCTCCGTGAATCGATTCGGGTCGTCCAAGGCCAAATCGCCATAGACTTCGTCGGTCGAGATGTGGTGAAAGCGCACGCCGTGGTTCCGAGCCGCCTGGAGAAGCGTGAAGGTGCCCTCGACGTTAGTGCGAAGGAAGGGGGTGGGATCGGCGATGGAATTGTCGTTGTGGCTCTCGGCGGCGAAATGGACGCAGGCGTCGGCTTCCGCAAAGAGGCGATCGACTAAGCCCGCATCGCAGATGTCGCCATGCACGAAGGTCATACGCTCCGGATCGCAGCCTGCGAGGTTCTCGCGGTTGCCCGCATAGGTGAGGGCGTCGAGCACCGTGACATGAGCATCGGGCTGGTTGTCGAGCACCCAATGCACGAAATTGGAGCCGATGAACCCGGCTCCTCCGGTGACGACGATGTGGTTGAATGGACTTGCCATGATCGGGCTGCTCCTTCGTGCCGCAGTGATACTTTCCTATAGTGTAAAGGATATTCTGGCTCTACGTTGACTTTAGGGAAAACGGGCACACTCCTTTTCAGCAAAAGGCCCTTGGGACCGTGATTCTGTAGCCCCCGTGCGTTTTCGCCGATTTTTTACGGGAAGTTGTCAGAAGCATGTGCATATTGTGAATGGACTGATAGAATCTGACATCTCATTTTGGGAAATGAAGCAGAAAACGGACAACATCCCAGGAGGTTGCACCATGGTCAATCGCTCGGTCGCCAAACGCGCGAAGCACGCCAAGCCCGCTTTGCGCAAAGGATATTGGGCGAAGTCGAGTTCCTCCGTGCTCGCCGTGGCCCTTGCCGCCAGCCTCGTGCCCGCCGTTCCGGCTCTGGGCGATGAGTTCGACGCCGATGTCTCCGACATCGAGGCGACCGAGCCCCCTGCATTCGATGCGCCGATTCCCACCGAGCCCTCGTCGACCGCTCCGGACGCGCTCGCCGAGCTCGAGGCGGGCGATAGGGCGACGTCGGTCGACAGCAAGTCTGATGCCGGCAATAAGGGAGCTCTCCCCGAAAGCGGTGGCGCAGAAGGCGTTGGGGATCGAACGTTCGGCGAGGTCGATGATGCGGGGTTTCGGGAAGGTCTTGGGGCGGAGGCGCTTGCCGCCGCCGAGGTACAGGAAGAATCTTCTGGACAAGGGAGTTCAACGACATGGGTTCCCGAGGGGCCTGAGAACAGTTGGCGTTACGAGGACGGTGTAGCGCTAGGCTCCCTTGCCGCCCCAGGCGCTCGAACGGCAAGCAGCACGACGCCGACTTGGACCTCATCGAACGGGGCCACCACCTATACTCTGGGCGGGAAGCGGGTTACGGTTTCCGGTGCCAAGGCCGTTGGCATCGATGTGTCGGTTCACCAGGGGAGTATTGACTGGGCCAAGGTGAAGGCCGCTGGCATTACGTTCGCTATCATAAGATGTGGTTACGGAAGCGACATCGAGGAGCAGGACGACAAATGCTTTCTTCAAAACGTTGAAGGCGCTCGCAAAAATGGTATTCAGATCGGCATCTACCTCTATTCCTACGCGAAGAAAGCGACAGGTTCAGCTCCAAGCGCTCAGAGTGAAGCTGAGCATGTTCTAAGATTATTGGACTCAGATCATGCGAACCTGAAACCGAGTGATTTGGCGTTGCCCATCTACTACGATCTCGAAGATGATAGCCAGCTGAGCTTGACTGATGCTCAGCGCGGCCAGCTTGCAGAAACATTTTGCAACAAGATTCAAGCTGCGGGATACAAAGTGGGTATTTACGCGAACAAGACTTGGTGGGAGAAATACCTGACAAGCCCCGTTTTCAACAATCGCTCCTGGAGCCGATGGATTGCACAATATCCCGGGAGCGCAATCGGCGCTCCTGACGTGACGTTCTCTTCCGATCTTTGGCAATTCACGGAGTCTGGCCAAGTGAGTGGCGTGTCTGGCAACTGCGATGTGAACTTCTCGTTCACATCGTTCTCCTCGACGCCCCAAGAGGTGGTGCTCACCGGCACGCCCAACACCTGGGCGTGGATGAACGGCTACGCCTACTATTACGGTTCCGATGGCAAGGCTGTGAAGTGGAGCCAGAAGATCGATGGGAAGTGGTATTACTTCGACGGCCAGTGCCGCATGAAGACCGGCTGGGTCACCTGGAGCGCCGACGGCACGAAGAGCTACTTCCAGCCCGGAGAGGACGGCAAGGCTGCCGCGCTGACCGGTTGGCACGAAATCGACGGAGAATGGTACTACTTCAACCCTTCCAACGGTATCAGCTTGCGATGGAGTCAGAAAATTAACGGAAACTGGTTCTATTTTAATGGTGAGTCTCAGATGGTGACTGGTTGGGTTACCTGGAGCGCCGACGGCACGAAGAGCTACTTCGATCCCAGCTCCGGTCGAGCGTGGTTGGGATGGCAGACTATTGGAAATAAGAAATACTACCTCAATCCCGCTAACGGCATCTCAAAGCGTTGGAGTCAGAAGATCGATGGATCGTGGTACTATTTCAATGGCGATAGCGTCATGGAGACTGGTTGGATCACCTGGAAGGATGGCACTAAGAGCTTCTTCGATTGGGATGGTAAAGCACTGCTCGGGTGGCGTAGCTTCCAAGGAAGGAAGTGCTACTTTGATCCTAATACCGGTATCTCACGTCGCTACAGCCAGAAGATCGATGGCGCGTGGTACTACTTCTCCAGCGACAGCTTTATGTTCACAGGGCTGCTCACATGGCATGCCGACGGGCTGAAAAGTTACTATGGATCAGACGGCAAGCTCCGTGTCGGCTGGCAGAACGTAAACGGGAAGCGTTATTACTTTGAGCAGTCTTCAGGCAAGAGCGTTCGTTGGAGCCAGTGGATAGACGGCTCGTTGTACTACTTCAACACCGATTCCGAGATGGTGACAGGGTGGGTGACGTGGAAGGCCGATGGCTCGAAGAGCTACTTCGATGGAAATGGCCGCGCGCTTATGGAGTGGCAAACCATAGGCGGTAAGACCTACTACTTTAATCCTTCCAATGGCCAGTCGTTGCGGGGTATGCAGGTCATCGACGGGCAGTCCTACTACTTCAATGAGCGCTCTGAGTTAGTAGGCGCCAAATCGGAGACCAAGACCGAGGCTACGGGCGTCTCGTTGGCTACTTTGGCGGCCAAAGAACTTAGGGCGTGTCCTTCTGCCCTGAAATATACCCAAGCTGATATTGTCGCATCTATGACGCCGACGAGCTGTGGAGCAGGTACGAGTGGATATTACCAATTCGCCCAGTTGAATCATGGCTATTCCGGTATGGTGTCGGCGGCTCAGTTAGATGCCTACATCGCCTCAACTGCAAATGGGCGAACCGGCACACTTGCGGGCAACGGAGAGGCGTTTGTGAACGCTGCGCGCCGTTACGGGGTCAACGAGGTGTATCTTTTGGCTCATGCGATCTTGGAGAGTGGATGGGGAACGTCTACGTTGGCCAAGGGCTATGTCTATGACGGAAAGACGCTAGTAGATGGCAAGACATGGCCGAAGGGAACGTATTACAATTTTTACGGGATCGGCGCTTATGATTCCAGTCCGCTGTCGGGAGGTCGAGCTTTGGCCATCAAGAATGGGTGGGATACTCCTGAGAAGGCAATCCACGGGGCGGCTCGCTGGATCGCCACCAACTATCTCAATAATGCGTTTAGTCAGAATACTCTTTATAAAATGCGATGGAATTACGTGGAGTATGCGCGTTATGGCTCGGTGGGTCACCAGTATGCGACTGATCGTGATTGGGCGACTAAAATTGGATCGCTTATGAATGCAATTTATGCCTCTGCCAGCGTGGGCCAGGCCAAGACGGGGTTGACATTTCTGGTGCCAAGCTATCGTTAGTCGCTCGGCATTCGAATGATGTATTGGGGTATACTGATATTTTGTCTAATGGTTTTGCGTAGGAGGATGTACCAGCATGAAGAAACGGGAACGGGGCGCTTTGTCGTTTCGGGTGCGTAAAGTGACGAGTCTTTTTTTAGCCGGCTTGCTCTGCTTTTCGATGCCTGCAATGGCTTACGCCGCGGAAACGAATGGGGAGGAGCAGGCCGAGGCGCAGCCTTCTGAGGCTGTCATGGGGGACAAGCCGGTCGATGGCGATGCTCTCGCTATCGGTACCGAAGAGGCGGATGCTGCTGAATTCGGTGGTGCGGTGTCAGTCCGGCCAGAGATTCAGTCTGAAGACGCTGGTGCGGAGAACGCCGCCGGTGGCGCCGAAGATTCTGACGATGTCGTTCCGGACGAGCGAGAGAGGAGCCTTCTTGCGGAAGGCTCCTCTTTCCGCTATGAGTATGCCGACGGATCTTTCGCTGTCGATGCCTGGGTGATTGTGGATGGTGCTCGCTACTATTTCGGTGCCGATGGCTTGGCGGTAGCCGGTCGTCAGAAAATCGAGGGTATCTGGTACTTTTTCGACGATGAGTGCCGTATGCAGACAGGATGGGTGACCTGGAAGAACGGAACCAAGAGCTTCTTCGACTGGGACGGCCGCGCCCTCACTGGCTGGCGCAGCTTCAACGGGGTGAAGTACTACTTCGACCCGTCCACGGCCATGAGCCTGCGATGGAGCCAGAAGCTGGACGGTCGCTGGTACTATTTCGACTCTGCTTCTCGAATGACGAAGGGCATTGTTACCTGGAAAGATGGCACGAAAAGCTACTATGATTCTCGAGGTCGAGAGACAGGGGGCTGGGTTCAGTCTGATGGTGCTTGGTATTACTTCGATTGGTCTGACGGGAAAGCGGTTCGCTGGCATCAAAAGATTGATGGTCATTGGTACTATTTCGACTCGGATTACCAGATGCACACAGGCTGGCTGAAGTGGGACGGCGTGCAGAAGTGGTCGTACTTCTACAGCAATGGCCAGCAAGCTTTCGGAACCCAGATCATCGGTGGTTACCGCTACGTTTTCGACAGCAATGGGGAAACGAGCACGAAGCCTGTCACTCTGCCTGCCGGTCAGCTGGCCATGTGGAACAAGGCTCAGAACTATTACAGCAATACCAATTACATTATCTTAGTTAATAGCCGCACGCATAAAGTGGGTGTCTTCCGTGGAAGTAGCTATAATTGGGAACCGGTGTGGTATTGGGATTGCACAACGGGCGCCCCTAGCTCCCCAACCGTCAAGGGGACCTTTACCGTAGGGTCTCGCGGTAAGTCGTTCGGCTCCGGTTATACCTGCTGGTACTGGACACAGTTCTACGGCAACTATCTGTTCCATTCGGTGTTGTACCAGCCAGGAAGCATGTCGCACATTCAGGATGGCCGTCTGGGCATCTCCGCCTCTCATGGGTGCGTGCGTCTTGACATCGAATGCGCAAGATGGATATATAACAATATTCCTCGCGGCACGCGAGTGGTATCCTATTAGCATTCCTTCAGGAGGGCGGGAGTATCGGTAAGGTCCGGGAGGTCGACGTCGATCTTCCGGACTTTTTCATGACGTCCCGAAGACGAAGAACGGATGGTCCTATGGTCGAGCGAGAGACAGAAGATCGCCATGGTGAAAAAGGTTATTTCGGTCACCCCCTTGCGGAGACGACTCGCAAGGGACGGTATGCTCTCGTTCTTTTAGGGGTTTGTGCGGTAGCCTTTGCGGGCGTGACGCTAACGCTAATCATGGCGGGGCGCTCGCTTGTTTGGGACACTGACGGGCGTCTGCTGTATTTCCCCTTTATGGTTGCAGAAGGGGAGTGGTTACGAGATATTGCTGCGTCGCTCTTGGCAGGGGATCTGACGGTTCCGCTGTACTCGTTCGATATCGGTTTTGGCGCAGACTGGCTTATTACGGCATCGGGAAATTCCAACGAGCCGATTAATTTTCTTGCGGCTTTGTGCCCGCCAGAAGCATCCGAGTGGCTCTACGATGCTCTTGTGTTCTTAAGGTTCTATCTAGCGGCCCTCACTTTTTCCTTCTATTGCTTTAGCCGTGGCAAAGGCAAAGGGGCGACGCTCGTGGGCGCGCTCTGCTACGTGCTCTGCGGATATGTGCTGTTCTGGGGGGTTTTGCGTCACCCGAATTTCATCGATTTCGCCATATTGCTTCCGCTCGTGTTCATGGGCGCCGATAAGCTGTTCGTAGGCAAGAACCCGCTTCTGCTTATTGCCTCCGTGGCAGGCATTTTCATGTACTCGATTTATTTCGCTTACATGACGTGTCTTTTCTTGCTTGCGTACTGCCTTATAACTTATTTTGTCTACCCTCGCGAGCGATCTGTGGGGGATTTCGCTTTATTGGCGGGCAAATTTGCCCTTTGCCTCCTTGCCGGCTTCGCATTGGTCGGTTTTTCGACGATACCGATGTTCATCACTCTTACCTCCATGGGCCGCGTTGGCATTGTGCGCGAGATCGCCTTCTTCCAGACGGCGGATTTCTACGAGAGTTTTGCCAGTGTGCTTTTGGGCAACCACGAGGCCCAGAACGCTTCGGTGTTGGGAGCGATTCCGGTTATTGCGATTTTGGCTCTTTTTGTCGCACGGGGCTCGATGGATGAACGCGAGCGACGGGCATGGGGGTGCGGGATCGCCCTGTGCCTCATCGGTGCTCTTGTTGCGAAGGTTGGCTCGGTTTTCAACGGCTTTGGTTACCCCACGGATCGATGGGAGGTTATTTTTGGCTTTTGCGCAGCGTACGCGGTTGTGCTCTTGGTGCCCGCAATCCCTCGCTTTTCGGCGCTTCAATGGAGGCGACTTACCGCGCTTGTTACCGTAGTGGCTGTTTGGGCCTTGGCTTACGCGTTCAAAGAGGGGACACTGCTGGGGTTTGCTACAGTGGTCATGTTTGCTGGCATTTACGGAGCATTGGCCCTGTGGGCCTTTTTCCGTCGACGCGCTGCGGGTTCCTCGCCGTCTTTGCCTCGGGTTTTGACTGAACGCTGCTTGCGTGCTTTGCTTATTCTTGCCGTCGTTGCCAATGCCACGGTTCACGTCGGTCTTTTCATGAGTCCGCTCGGCAGTTCCTACTACAAGGAATTCATCCGGACGGGTCATGTGTGGGGTACGCGAGAGCAGCTGGACCTCTCTCCGGCTCTCGACCAACTTGACGATGCCTATCGCATTAATCGAACCGATACCACCTATGGGCGCAATGGCAGCTTTGTGCACGGTTATAAAGGTTTCGACTTCTATTCGAGCTTTTACAATCAGGCCGTCGATGATTTTCGCCAATCGATGGGGTTGTCGGACGATGTGAAAAGCACGATGTTCGACGGAACGCGCCAGCGAGCGGCCCTCGATTACGTGCTCGGGGCCAAATATTACATTTCGTCCACCGAAGCCGCCGATTTGATTCCTGACGGCTATGTGAAGATAGCCGACTTGGGGGAGGCTCATAACGGATTGTCCTACGAGCTGTACGAGACCGACCGGGCTCTTCCCCTTGCTTTTACCTACGATTCGACTGTCACGCAGAAAGATTACGAGGGACTCGATTTGGTTCAACGCCAGGAGCTTCTTACTCGAGCGCTTGTTCTGGCGGTGGATGAGGCAGAAGGTACAGTTCCGCAGCTTGATACGCAGCGAGAGCGTCTTGGTGTCGTAGAGGCTGAGGGGGCCGCCGTCCAGAATGGACGCATCGTGGTCACAAAAAAGAACGCTTCGGTGACGTTTTCTCTCAGCGGGCGCGCTGGTTGCGAGACGTACCTGTGCTTCGAAGGGCTGCGTTTCCGCTCATTGCCTGTTTCGGATGCGGAGCGTCTTGCCGATGAACCGCAACTCGCTTCCGCTGACCTTGTCACGAATCCCTCCTTCGCCCCAGCGAAGACGTGTTGGGTTACGGTTTCGGATGGGGTTCGGGAAAGCTCTTTCGAAATAGCCACAAGCGCTAGTCCCAAATATGCGGGAAAGGAAGACTGGGCCGTGAATCTCGGCGCCGGCGATGATCCCGTCGCTTCGATTACGGTGACGTTTGGCGGCGTAGGGGTCTACGAGTTTGCCGAACTCTATGGCGCGACTCAGTCTGTCGAAGTTATTCGCGAGAACGCAGAGCGTCTGCGAGAGGGAAATGCCGCATCGGTGGTGTTCGAAAACGATGCTATGACGGTTTCCGTGGGGGCTGTTGATTCGGCCGCTGCGCGAGCGAATCGGGAGAAATCGCGCTACGTATTCGTATCTGTCCCGTATTCGGGGGGCTGGAGTGCTACGATGGACGGAGAACCAGTCGAGATACTGAAAGCGAACGTCGGCTTCATGGCTGTCGAGGTAGATGGCGAAGGCCATGAGCTGCGGTTCTCTTATGTAACGCCAGGGCTCGATTTGGGGCTGGCGAGTACGGGAGCTACTGTCGTGCTGTTGGGCACGTTCGAGTTGGGATGGATTCGTCGTCGGCGGACGGGGACGAATCTAAGAGGGATAGCTGAAAAGGAGCCTATCTGATGATTGACTTCAATGTTCCGCCCTATGTCGGTACGGAAATGGAGTATGTGCGGCAGTCGGCCGAAGACAACCATAAGATATGCGGCGATGGCCCTTTCACGAAACGCTGCCAGTCATGGCTCGAGGAACGTTTTTGTGCCGATAAGGTTTTGCTTACCACTAGCGGAACGACGGCGCTCGAGATGGCCGCCATGCTCTGTGATCTTGAGCCGGGAGACGAAGTGATCTTGCCAAGTTTTACCTTTTCGAGTACGGCGACGGCTTTTGTTCTCATGGGGGCGAAACTCGTGTTCGTCGATATCCTACCCGACACGAAGAATATCGATCCTGCTGCCATTGAGGCGGCCATCACCGAAAAGACTCGAGTTATCGTGCCCGTCCATTATGCGGGTGTTGCCTGCGACATGGACGAAATCATGGCTATCGCAAAGGCTCACGGTCTCCTCGTGGTTGAAGATGCCGCCCAGGGTGTTATGAGCACCTACAAGGGGAAGGCACTCGGTACCATCGGAGACTTTGGGTGTTATTCGTTCCACGAGACGAAAAATTATTCTATGGGAGAGGGCGGTGCCGTGCTCATCAATAATCCGGCCTATTGCGAGAGAGCCGAGATTATTCGCGAGAAGGGGACGAACCGCTCGAACTTCCTGCGCGGTCAGGTGGATAAGTACACGTGGGTCGATAAGGGGTCGAGCTATTTGCCCAGCGACATGAATGCCGCTTACCTTTGGGGCCAGCTTGAGGCGGCTCAAACCATATACGATGACCGTATGGCTACCTGGCATGCCTATAACGATGCTTTTGCCGACTTAGCGGCAGAAGGTCTTGTTGAACTGCCGGTCGTTCCGGACGATCGCGTTCAGAATGCCCACATGTACTATCTTCTGCTTCCGACATTGGAAGACCGGACAAGTTTCATCAGTTTCCTCAAAGAGGGCGGCGTGCAGGCCTGCTTTCATTACGTGCCTCTGCACAGCGCGCCAGCAGGAGAGCGGTTCGGATTGTTCCACGGCGAAGACGTGTACACGACAAAAGTGAGCGAGCGTCTGGTTCGTCTTCCGCTTTACTACGGAATGAGCGATGGGGATCGTGCTCGGGTTATCGAAGTGGTGCGGGCGTACTTCGGCAAGTAACTTCCAGCCTTGTACGGTGTGTGGGAGTGTTGACGATTCTCAATCAGGCGTAAATAAAGTAAAATGCGGGGCGACGAGAAAAGTCGCCCCGTTGTTCTTCTGGGGCGTGTATAGAGAGCGGGATCTTATGAAAAACGCCGATTTCCGCAAGTGGCAAGCGGCCCTCGGAGCGACGCTTTCCGTCTTGCTTGCATTTACCCTTGCTTGGGCGTCTCCGATGGGTGGCGGGTTCAGCCAGGCGGCCGCCTTGGGGGTTGTCACCGCTGATGCGGTGCCCATGAGCGATGGGGCTGCGTCGGGGGAGGGGCAAGCTGCTAGCAAGACGGTTTTGGATGCGGCGGCCGAGTCGGAGGCCTCGGATGCAGCAAACGCAGGTGCCTTCGAGCAAGCTGCCGCCGATGTCGGAAGGGCGGAGCCCGAGGTTGAAGAATCTTCTGCGGAACCTGCGTCTGGCGCAGAGGCCGTGCTAGCTCAGACCGATGCCGACGAGGCGCAACGCGCCGCCGAAGAGCGGGCGACGGACGTCGACGAACTTGGCTACGTTCCGGGCGAAATTGTCGTCATCTACGAGGAAGATGCCTCGGTTTCCGAGCAGAGCGATGTTGCCGCGACTATCGGCACCGAGGGAGAGCCCGAGCCGGCGTCCTTCGAAACCGGTGATGCAGCGGTGGTCGACATCGTCGATGAGATCACGGTGGACACCGCCGTGGAAGCGGCCTCTGCCGAAGACGCCGTGAAGTATGCTTTCCCCAATTACGTGGCCAAAAGCTTCGACGAGCCGGTGGCTTCCGCCCAATCGTCGGCGGCATCGCCACTGGCAACTGGCGATGAGCTGGCTAGCCAGCAATGGTATCTGAGCGCCGTAAAAGCCCCGGAAGCGTGGAGTCTGCTGGCGGCTCCGGGGCGCAGCATTGAGCCCGTGAAAGTGGCCGTGCTCGATACGGGCGCGTCTATCAGCCATTCCGATCTGCAGGACTCCATCGATATGAGCCGAAGCGGCGAGGTCGTTTGGGTCGATATGCAGGCGGGCAAGGTGTCCTTCAAGCCGCTCCGAGGCGACGGCTATTTGAACGGCACTAACGAAATGCCCTTCTACAGCACTCATGGCACCCATGTGGTGGGCATCATAGGCGCCAAGGCCGGTAATGGCGGCGTGCTCGGTGTGGCGAGTGGGGGAAGCACAGCGCTCGCCAATAAGATCGTCTCCATTGCGGCGATTGATATCTTCTCCTGCATTGGTGAAAACAACGACGGCACCAGATTCTCCTCCGCGACGGTGCTCGATATCCTTTACGGGCTGGCGAAGGCACGCGATATGGGCTGCAGCGTCGTGAACATGAGCCTGGGTTTTTACACCGACGACGAGACGTGCATCGCGGCGCTCAACGAGAAGACGTCCGAGCTGGACGAACAGGGCGTTGTCCAGGTCTGCGCGGCGGGCAACGATCATACGGCGGCGAAGTCGTACCCGGCCGCCTGCGATGCGACGCTGAGCGTCATCAGCCTTTCGAAGCGCGGCGCTATTCCCAGCAACTCCAGTACCTATTCGATGAAGACGTGGGAATCGGCCGATGGTTACATGCGCTCGTGGTTCTCGAACTACGGAGACTGGTGCGACATTGCGGCGCCCGGTGAGAACATCTTCAGCACGGGTGTGTTTGAGGGCACGTTGAAGAACGGCTATCTGTCCATGAGCGGTACCTCGATGGCGTCTCCGGTGGTGGCTGCGGCGGCGGCGTTGGTGCAGGCTGCCGACCCCGATTTGTCGTCGGCCGAGGTAAAGGACGTTCTGTGCCGCACCGCCGCCGATTTGCATACAGCGGGCAAGGATGGCGAATCGGGCTGGGGTTTAGTGAATGCTGAGGCGGCGGTGAAGGCCGCGTTGCCCCCTTCTCAGCCAGAGGGGCCAGTAGTTGAGCCTGACGTTCCCGAAGAGGAACCGCCTGCGAGTTTGGCGAATGCGAAGCTGGCGATTTCCTCGCTGACCTACACGGGCAAGGTTCAGACGCCCGCCGTTTCCGTGACACTCGGCGGAGCCACGTTGGTGCAGGGACGTGACTATCGTGTGACGATCTCTCCGACGACGGTAAAAGCGGTTGGTACCTACAGCGTGTCTATGGAGGGCGTGGGGGCCTACCGGGGCACGCTCAAAGGATCCTTCAAGGTGAATGCCGCCGACATCTCATCGGCGCAGATTCAGGCTATTGGCAGCCAGAACTATACAGGTAAGGCGGTAACGCCTCAGCCCAAGGTAACGTGGCAGGGCATGACGCTAATGGCGGGAACTGACTACTCGGTGAGCTATACCAACAACGTGAATGCCGGCACTGCCAAGATGACCATTTCCGGAAAGGGCAACTTCACGGGGACGAAGTCGGTCAGCTTCTCAATTGTCAAAGTCGATCGCAATGTTTGGAGGACGGTTGGAGGCAAGACTTACTACTACGGCGCCGACGGACAGCCGGTGAAGTGGGAGCAGAAGATTGACGGATCGTGGTACTACTTCAACGGCTCCGGCGTCATGCAGACCGGCTGGGTGATCTGGGCCAAGCTCGGCACCAAGAGCTACTTCGACGCTGACGGCAAGGCCCGTACCGGCTGGCACACCCTCGGCGGCAAGACCTACTACTTCGACCCCGCCACCGGCCGCTCGGTGAGGTGGGAAAACAGGATCGGCGGGTCGTTCTACTATTTCAACAGCGCCTCGCAGATGCACACCGGCTGGCTCACGTGGAGCGCCGACAAGAAGCGCAGCTACTTCGATCCGAAGACCGGGAAGGCCTATGTCGGTTGGCATAAAATCGGCGGCAAGAACTATTATTTCGATCCTTTGACTTTCAAAACGCGCTAATTCGAGGAGGGGAGCGATGAGGAAAACATTTCGAAAGATCGTCTCAGGTGTGATGGCCGTTCTGCTGATGCAGCTCTCGCTACCTGCTACCTCGTTTGGCGAGGAGTCTGCCCCGCAGGTGGTGCAGGCGGTAGGGGCAGGTACTGATGGCGCTGAGCAGGAGGGCTCTGTTGTCGAGGCTGCTTCTTTGGCTGGTGATGACGTCGTAACGGTGACGGCCCGCGCCCACAGCGTCGATCCTGACGGATGGAGCGCGACGGTGACCTACGAGAAGCCGCAGGCGGGAGTGTCGACGGAGTTCACGATTACTGCCGATGGCGGCCCGAAGGGTTCCGGCAGCTACCAGTACCAGCAAGGCTTTATCTACAAGTACGATCCCTATATCTGGATATACGACCCCACTTTCCCTCCTGCCGAGACTTTCCGTGATTCCAACGTGCTGAGCTATCAGTTCGTCGGTGCCGGGCGTTATCAATACCAGTTTGTGGTGCGCGACACGGAGACGGCGCGCTATATGCGGTTCTCCTTCGAGGTCGAAGTTGCTGGCGATGGTTTTATCGACGCGAATGAAAAGGCCAGAGAAATCGTTGCAGAGTGCTTGCCCGACGGAAACGTGGACGACTATGAGACGGCGCTTGCGCTGCATGATTGGATCATCGACAACGTCAGCTATGATCACACGTTCAGGAACTTGAGCGTCGATCGGGCGCTCTTGGGCATGGCGGTCACTTGCGAGGGCTATCACGCCGCCTACGTTAAGCTCCTCGAGACGGCAGGCATGGAAACGGGCCGCGTCGAAGGAGGCGGCCATGTATGGACGGCTGTGAAGATGGACGGGAAGTGGTATCACGTCGACACGACCCACGACGACGTGAAAGACAGCCTCGCGGGCGCCGATATCCCGGGCTTCCTCTCGAAGGAGCAGCAGGCGCATCTTCTATTTGGCCTCGATGATGCAACTATGAAGCTAGCGAATGCCGGCTATCATGGGCCAACGGCCGGCTTTGAAGCGGATTCGCTCGAGAACAGCTACTTTATCAAAACAGGCGATATTGCCGAGTGGTCTGATCCTATCGCGATCCAGATTTTGGGGAAGCTCAATCAGAAGGAGACCTCCTTCACCCTAACCCCGACAAACGCGAGTTGGGCTCAGGACAGCTACCGGAATGTTGTCAGCAACCTGGTGGCTTACGAGCTTAACCAAGCTGAATGGACGACGGATAACCAGCAGGCCGATGCTATCGTGCGTATCGATTACGCCGACAACAGGTTCGCCGTGAATACGTTCACGGTTCTCACATCTGCGCCGACAGTGGTTCGGAACTTGATCTATAACGGCGCCAGCCAAGCCGGCCTGGCGGTTCCCTCTGCGGGATCCTATGCCCTGTCTGGAACAACGAAGGCCATCGACGCGGGGACGTACACGGCGACGGTTGCTCCTGGTGCTGGTTACGCATGGGACAAGTTGGGGGATAAGACGGCGCGGAGCTACCAGTGGACGATTGCACCCGCCTCAATTGCTTCAGGCGCGGTTTCCGTGTCGGGCGTCAAAGCCTCTTACGAGCATACGGGCTCTCCCATTCGCCCCAATGTGACGGTAACGCATAATGGCCGCACATTGAAAGCGGGGACGGACTACCAGGTGTCTTACGGGGAGAACACTCAGGTCGGAAAGGCGACGGTGACCATTCGAGGAGCGGGCAAGAACTACTCTGGGAGCAGAACCATCTCTTTCGATATCACCAATCCTCGCAATGCGTGGAGAACCGTCGGCGGCAAGACCTACTACTACGGCGCCGACGGGCAGCCGGTGAAGTGGGAGCAGAAGATCGGCGGCCACTGGTACTACTTCAACGGCTCAGGCGTCATGCAGACCGGCTGGGTGACCTGGTCCAAGCTCGGCACCAAGAGCTACTTCGACGCGGACGGCCGCGCCCGGACCGGCTGGCACACCATCGGCGGCAAGCGATACTACTTCGACCCCGCCACCGCCCGCTCGGTGAGGTGGGAGAACAGGATCGGCGGCTCCTGGTACTACTTCAACGCCGCCTCCGAGATGCAGACCGGCTGGGTGACCTGGTCCAAGCTCGGCACCAAGAGCTACTTCAACGACGACGGGAAGGCCCGCACAGGGTGGCACACCCTGTGGGGCAAGCGATACTACTTCGACCCCGCCACCGCCCGCTCCCTGCGGTGGGAGAACAGGATCGGCGGCTCGTTCTACTACTTCAACGCCGCCTCGCAGATGCACACCGGGTGGCTCACCTGGAGCGCCGACAAGAAGCGCAGCTACTTCGATGTCAACGGCAAGGCCCTTACCGGCTGGCAGACCATCGGCGGGCAGCGCTACTACTTCGATCCAGCAACTTACAAGACCGATGGCGCCGTGGCACAAAGCGTTACGGGTTCAAAAGCTGTGGTGTATTGGGTCGTCGACGGGGAGGTCTACCACACGACGAAGGACTGTGTCTCGCTTAAACGCTCCACGAACATCAAGAGCGGTACAGTAGCGCAATCGGGAAAGAAGCGCGTCTGCAAAAATTGCGGATAGGGAAGGCGGGGCTTTCTGTTCTGTCTTGGCTTCCTCGGCTGCATTTCGAACGAGCGATTTCTCAATCTGAAAGAGTCGTCCGTTCGAAATGCTCGGTTACTCGCCCCAGCGCTGCTCTAGCCACCCCATCACGGGCCGTTCCGGCACGCGAATCCTCGCGAGGTCGATGGCCGCATTCATGGTGTATGTCACGATGTCCGACGGCACGCCCACGACGAGGATCGTCGCAGGGCCCAGGGCGTACGCCCATGCCAGGTGCGGCCACAGCCAGGCGCGCATGATGGGGCTGAACGTGGCGAGAGTCGGGATGGTGGAGAGCGCCACAAAGCCAATGATCATGAGACGGCGCCGGCCGTCGAGAGCGGGCCGCCTTCCGGCCATGCACCGTGCACGCTGAAATGAAACATGACGATGAGCACCATGCTCACGATGCGCAGAAGTTCGATGTTTGAGTTACGCATAGGTCTCCTTGGGCGGTTTGTCGGCGAGACGAAGTATAATCGAGCGAGTCATTGCATCCAACGCTTTTGGGATGGCCTTCGGGTTCAGTTCTCGGGCCTGCAGAAAGGACTTTTTATGATCGATCGCAAGGCATTTCGCTCCCTGTCTTCGGGGCTCTATCTCATCACGGCCAAAGCGGGCGAGCGCCGCTGCGGCTGCGTGGTGAACACGCTCGTGCAGGTGGCCAGCGAGCCGGCCACGTTGTCGGTGTCGCTCAACAAGGAGAACGCCACCACCGCCGCCATCCTGGAGTCGGGCCGTTTCGCCGCCACGGTGCTCGCCGAGGACGCCCCCATGGAGCTCATCGGCACCTTCGGTTTCCACACCTCTGCCGATACCGACAAGTTCGCCGCCTGCGCGAGCGCGGTCGACGGCGCGGAGGTGCCCTACGTAACCGAGCATGGTCTGGCGCGCTTCTCGGTGCGCGTTACCGAGACCATCGACGTGGGCAGCCACTACCTGTTCGTAGGCGTTGTGGAAGAGGCCGAGGTGCTTTCTGCTGGCGATCCGCTCACCTATGCCTACTACCACGCCGTGAAGGGCGGCAAGACTCCGCCCAAGGCCGCCACCTACAACAACGGCGACGAGGCCGCGGTTCCCGGGGTCACCGAGACGGCCGCTGGCGCGCCCGAGGCCGGCAAGAAGATCGCCTGGCGCTGCACCATTTGCGGCTACATCGAGGAAGGCTACCCGGACGGCCTGCCCGAGGGCTACATGTGCCCCATCTGCGGCGCTCCCCGCGAGATGTTCGAGCGCGTGGAGCTGTAGTTCCGGGTCTCGAACCGAAAAAGCCCCCCGACGATTTGCGCCGGGGGGCTTTCGTTTGTCGGGGATTGCGCCGCGCCTACAGCGTGCCGTTGCGCCAGTCTTCCAAACCTTCGATAACGAGCGCGTGGGTGCGCTCCACTTCCGGGAGGTGCTTCTCGGCGGCGTCGTACTCGCCGGCGTACAGCGCGTCGGAGACGAGCGTCGCGCAGTCGTAAAGATCCTTGAACGACAGGTTGCCCGCCACGCCCTTCAGCGCATGGGCCTGGCTGTAGCCCTCGGAGTAGTCCTTGGCCTCCATAGCGGCCTGAAGCGCCACGAGGTTCCCGTCGTCCAGGTACTTCAACGCCAAGCGCTCGTACAGCTCGGCGTTGTCGCCGAAGCGGTCCATGGCGTCCACGTAATCGATGCCGAAGGGACGAAGCTTGTCTGCGATCTGAGCGGTCATGATCGCTCCTTTCCCGTGCAAATTCCGGCGCCCGCGCCCCTCTCTCCTCTTCTTTGGACGGCAGTCGCGTTGGTAACTTTGCTCCACAGTGTAATCGCACGTCACGAAGCTGTCAGCGCACGGGCCTACTCGTTTACGTTTCGTAGCCACTTGTCAACAAGTTGTAATCTGAATTTTGACGAATCGTCACCACTGCTGCTCCCGGATATGGTATTGACGATGGTCAATAACGTTTGCCGAAGTCAGATGCAGAAAACTTGCGTCGCTTCCTAGTAGTCCGCCGCGGCGTCGCTTTCCATCCACTGCTCGAAGAACTCCTCGTAGGCGTCGGCGAGCACGGCTTCCCGCGCGCGGCGCATGAGATCCAGCAGGAAGTGCAGGTTGTGCACCGACAGCAGGATGGCGCCGAGCATCTCGTTCTGCTTCACGAGGTGCCGGATGTAGGCGCGCGTGTGGTTGCGACAGGTGGGGCAGTCGCAGGCCGGATCGAGCGGCGCGAAGTCGCGGGCGTACTTGGCGTTGCGCATATTCATGCGGCCGGCGCTGGAAAACGCGGTGCCCATGCGGGCCGTGCGGGTGGGCAGCACGCAGTCGAACATGTCGACGCCCTCGCGCACCGCGCGCACGAGCGTGGTGGGGTTGCCCACGCCCATAAGGTAGCGCGGCCGGTCGTCCGGACAGGCCCGGGCCACTTCGCCGAGCGTCTCGAACATGACCTCGTGATCCTCGCCCACGGAATAGCCGCCGATGCCGTAGCCGCCGAAGCGCCGGCCGCCCCCGGCGAGCGACTCCTCTTCGATCTCGCGCAGCCGCCGCACGCTTTCCAAGCGCAAATCCAGGTGCATGCCGCCCTGCACGATGCCGAAGAGCGTCTGGTCGGAGCGCGTATGCGCCGCCAGGCAGCGACGCGCCCAGGCGCTGGAGTAGTCCACGGCGCGCGCCACGAACTCGCGGGTGGCGGGGTAAGGGGCGCACTGGTCCAGCTGCATGGCGATGTCGGCGCCGATGAGCTCCTGGATGCGCATGTTCTCCTCGGGCGTCCAGTGGATCTTGCTGCCGTCGTAGATGGACTGGAACGTGACCCCGTCGTCGGAGAGCTTCACGGTGTCGGCGAGGCTGAACACTTGGAAGCCGCCGGAGTCGGTGAGCATGGGGCCGTCGTAGTTCATGAAGCGGTGGATGCCCCCGGCCTCGGCCACCAGCTCCGCGCCGGGGCGCATGGCCAAGTGGTAGGTGTTCGCGAGCACCACCTGGCTGCCGAGCTCGCGCAGCTGGTCGGTGGTGATCCCCTTCACCGTGGCGGAGGTGCCCACGGGCATGAACATGGGCGTGTGGAAGTCGCCGTGGGCAGTGGTGTAGGTGAGCGCGCGGGCGTGCCCGCTGGTAGCGTCGCATGTGCAATCGAATAGTGCCAAAATCGTTCCTTCTATCCGTGAAATACCGGTAGAGCCGGAGGCCGAGGGGGTGCTCACAGACCTCTGATCGCCCCCCGGAGAACGCGATCGTCAAGAATCAGCTTCCACTTCAGCAGCAGCGATGCCGGGATGGTACCCGCCTATGTGCGTCATCTTCGCTGATTCTTTTATCGCGTTCGGAGGGGGATAAAGCGATCAGCGGGCTGCGAGCACCCCCTCGGCCTCCGGCCCCCGCGAGTTGAGTTGGGTCATGGTAGTATAGCGCCTGCATACATTCAAAGGAGCGCTTTTCATGAGAACCGATGATTTCGACTACAACTTGCCCGAAGAGCTTATCGCTCAGGAGCCGGCGGCCGTGCGCGACGAGTGCCGACTGCTCGTGATGGATCGCGAAAGCGGGGAAGTGGAAGATCGCATCTTTAAGGACATCATCGAGTACCTGCGGCCGGGCGACCTGCTCGTGGCCAACGAGACGCGGGTCATGCCGGCGCGCCTGCTCGGCGCCAAGCGGGGCACGGGCGGGGCGGCCGAGGTATTTTTGCTGCGCGAATGCGGCGGCTCGGAGCCGCGCACGAACCGCGTGGCCTTCTGGGAGGTGCTCGTGCGGCCGGGTAAGCGCCTGAAGCCGGGTGCCGGGGCCGTGGTGGATTTCTCGAACGCTGCAGGCGAGGTGGTGCTTTCCGCCGAGATCATCGACTGGGCCCGCGACGGCCAGCGCGGCGAGCGCGTGGCGCGGCTTTCCACGCCCCTGCCGTCGCTGGACGAGGCCCTGCATGCCGTGGGGCATACGCCGCTGCCGCCCTACATCCGCGACTACGCCGGCGACGAGGAGCTGTACCAGACGGTGTACTCGCGCCGGGAAAGCTCGGCGGCCGCTCCCACGGCCGGGCTGCACTTCACGCCCGAGCTCATCGAGCGTTTGCGCGCGCGCGGCATCGGTTGGGCCACAGTGGAGCTGGAAGTGGGTCTGGACACCTTCCGCGTGGTGGACGAGGACGACCCGGAGAAGCACCACATCCACACCGAGTTCTACACGGTGACCCAGGCCACCGTGGACGCCGTGAACGCGACCCATGCCGCAGGCGGCCGCGTTATCGCCGTGGGCACCACGAGCGTCCGCAGCTTGGAAAGCGCCTGGGATCCCGAGGCCGACGACGGCCGGGGCGCTCTTGTCGCCCGCGATCGCGAGGCCACGAGCCTCTATATCTTGCCGGGCTATGAGTTCCACGTGGTCGATGCCCTCATCACCAACTTCCATGTGCCGCGTTCCACGCTCATGATGCTCGTCTCCGCCTTCAGCACCCGCGAGAACATCCTAGCCGCCTACCAGCACGCCATCGACGAGCGCTACCGCCTCCTCTCCTTCGGCGACGCCATGTTCTTGCATTAAACGCGTTTGCAGCTCGCCTATTCATGTCGAGCGGTTCCCTGTTTCCCTCTGTCTGGCTTGCAAAATGCGGTTTTAGAGACGGCCGTCCTTCGGCGAGGCGACCGCCCTCCTTCGGCGATGTCGCGTTGTGTGCAAACCCGCGGGTCCCTTCCCCCACCACGCGGGGCATCTCGACCTCTTGCTTGCGTTGGCGCGCAAAACTGCGGGCGCTGCTTGCTGAAATGGCTTGAAAATCACGAAACATCGGCGTCGGAGGCGAAAAACGCGTTTCGTTGTAATACGCCACCTGGGAAAACTCTGCGAATCGAGACATCACCGTTCTTTTTGGGGCGCCAACTGCCGATCTTTCGTGTTTTTCAAGCCATTTCAGGCGATTGAAGCGCTGATTTTCTTCTGCATTCCGATCTTTCGTCATTTTCAAGCCATCATGCCAGCTTTGCGCGGAGAAGGTGGCGTATGGGCGACGCGGGGGCTCTGTGCCGGCAGTAGGACGCTCTGCTCGGCAAAAGATGATGCATTTACTTTCAGCAGAGGATATTTCATGTATCGCGTTATTCCGAGAACACGTGGCGAGCAGAGGTCTTAGAATGCCGCGAATGCGGTTGATCCTCTTTGGCATATCGGCTTTCTCCTACTGGCTTTGCGCGCCGTCGGCGCCTGACGCCTCGTGCAAGGTGTCGGCGAAGATCCTGAAGAATTGCGAGCCTGTTCTTGAGGCGCTGCGTCATTTGGGGAGGCTCTTTCCGTTTTTGCCCCGGCCGTATCATGTCTCTACGACGTCTCATGCTAAAAGGCCATTGTCGGAAGCGATCTGCCATCTTGTGGTTCGCATGCCGAAGGGAAAGGATTTCTGCCGCGTGGAAAGCGGCGTGTTCGTCTCCTGTCCCGAGCTCTGCTTCGTGCAGCTTGCGCAGTCGCTTCCTTTTCACGAGCTCGTTCGCGCGGGCAATGTGCTTTGCGGGCGCTTCTACCTCGACGCTGGGAAGGGTGGCGAGCTTGGGCGACGCGAGCCTCTTACCTCGAAGAGGCGCATCGAGGCCTTTATCCGCGCCAACCCTGGAATTAAAGGCGTGAAGGAGGCTCGCCGGGCGCTCCCGTGGGTTACGGAAGGTGCGGCCTCTCCTCCAGAGGCGTTTCTCGCTATGGTGTTCGGGCTGCCTTACCGCTATGGCGGCTTTCAGCTCTCAGACCTTGCGGTAAACCGGCGGTTGCGGCCGAGCCACAAGGCTCAGCAGATAGCACGCCGCACCACGCTCGTCCCTGATATCCTCTTTGCTGATGCTCGCCTTGCGATCGAGTACGACTCAACGGCCGAGCACACCAGCTCTTCGCAGCTGATGAGAGACGCCCAGAAGCGCCTGGCGCTTGAGACGGACGGCTACAAGGTCGTCACCGTGACGGCGGGGCAGATTGGCAGCTCGGGCGAGATGCGGCGCATCGCCGAGCAGTGCTATCGCCGGCGGGGCAAAAGATTTCGCCCCCAAAGCAAGGAATTCGCGAATCAGCAAGCTCTCCTGTTCCGCATGGGTTGGTCGTTGGAGGATTACTGTCTCAAAGAGCAGCCTCGCTAGGTGCTTTTCAAGAAAATAGTTTTCCCAGTTCAGAGTAAAGGATTAGGGAAAAGATTACGAGAATAATCTTTTTCTCGCTCGCTTTCCGATGCGCGATGGCGCGGCGGCGTCCATAGTGGGGATCGTCACGGGGCGCCGAGCCCGCACACCAGTTGAAGGTTGTCGCGGGGTGCCGTACTCGGGCGGCAGCTGGAAGGCTGCCCGAGTGCGAGAGCGGCGGTGAAGGCCGCGGTCGTGGTTCCCCGGACGGCATCTGTCAAGGAGGGCGCGCGGCGCCCGACAAAGCGCAGGGCGCGAAGGAGCGCCCGGCGCAAGGAGAGGCACGAGGGCGCATGAGAGGCGTCCCGCGCAACGGAAAGAGAGGGAGTTCACCATGACCACCACCGTTACTCGTCGCGATCTGTTCAAGTTCGGCGGCCTGGCCGCGCTCGGCGTGGCCGGCGCCAGCACGCTCGCCGGCTGCGGCCAGCCCAAGACCGTCGCCGAGGCCGCCGCCGAGAAGGGCCTGGCCGACACGGGCGCCGCTGCCGGCCCCGCGTTCCTCGCGCCCCAGGAGCCCATCACCGATTTCGCCGAGACCCACGAGTACGACGTCGTCGTGGTCGGCGCCGGCGAGTCGGGCCTGTCCGCCGTGCATACCGCGCTCGAGGCCGGGGCGCGCGTGGCCTGCGTGCAGAACATCAACGCCGCCCAGACCACCGGCAACATGGCCGCCTCCATCGACCTCACCCAGACCGACGAGGCCGCCGTCCAGGCCTGCGTGAGCTTCATCAACTGGAAGAGCGACTACCGCTCCAACCGCGACCTCGTGAACATCTGGGCCCACAATTCCCAGGAGGCGCTGGCCTGGTGGGCCGAGGAGGCGGCGAAGGGCGGCGTGGAAAGCAAGCCCCACGACGCGGTGCTCTCCTACAACGGCTACGACATCCACCTGCACGCCAACACCTACTTCCACGTGGAGGGCAACCACAACGCCGCCGCCACGGTGATCGCCGAGAACCTGGCCGCCGCCGGCGCCGAGTTCTTCTACAACATGCCCTGCAAGCAGCTGGCCACTGACGAGTCCGGCGCGGTCACGGGCGCCATCTGCGAGGATGCCGACGGGGCGCACCACCTGTTCACGGCGACCAAGGGCGTTATTCTGGCCTGCGGCGACTACTCCTCCAACCAGGAGATGCTCGACTACTACGCGCCGGACACTAAGGGCTTCTCGCTGTTCACCGATTTCCGCGACGGCAGCGCTCTGGTGGCCGGCATGAACGCCGGGGCCATCATGACGCCGCACACCCACACCAAGATGATCCACGGCGAGCCGGCGGCCGTGCGCCTGGAGATGCCCTTCCTCTTCGTCGACCAGGAGGGCAACCGCTTCATGGACGAGACCTGCTGCCGCATGGGCTACATGAACAACTTTGCCCGCCCGTATTTGGCGAAGGCCGGTTTCGCGGACTCCACGGCGGCGAAGTTCTTCAGCCTGGTGCCCGCGAACTGGGAGAGCTACTACGAGGAGTGGAAGGCCGCCAGCCCCTACGACATCTCCCAGTACAACGGCGACAACAAGGTGAACCCCGAGAAGTGGATCACCGCCGACACCATTGAGGACCTGGCCGAGGCCATGAACGCCTACGCCGCCGAGAACGATTGGAAGCTCACGAACATCGACGCCGCCGCGCTGGCCGACACCGTGGCCCGCTACAACGAGCTGTGCGCCGCCGGCCGCGACGAGGACTTCGGCAAGGCCGCCAAGTACCTCGTGCCCATCGAGGGCGGCCCCTACTACGCCATTCCCCGCGGCTCCAACAAGCTGCCGGCCATCCTGGGAGGCCTCGTGGTTGATAGCAACCACCAGTGCCTGAACGGGGAGTTCGAACCCATCAGCGGCCTGTACGCCGTGGGCAACGCCTCGGGCCAGTTCTTCGGCGGCGTGGATTACCCCATGGACATCGAGGGGCTCTCCATCGGCCGCGCCATCACTTCGGGCTACTACACCGGTCGCTTGGTGGCGAGCCTGTAGGCCACCTGTCGTTTCGCCCTCCCGTGCCCGGCCGACGCTCCCTCCCCGTCGGCCGGGTTTTTTGCTTGCGGCCCTTGGCGGCTCTTGCGGCCCCTTGCGGCCCTAGTGGCCCCGATGCCGCAAAGGCCTCGGGAAAGCGCCGGCCCGGCCGCCGACCGGCCCCGTCACCTGCTATAATGGCCGCCATGGGGAACCTGTTGAAGGACATACGAAAGGGGAGGGAAGACCGCTCCCTGTACCTGCGGGGCATCCTGCCCTATCTGTTCGCGCTCGGCTGCGCCCGCGCCTGGGTGACGCTGGCCGTGGCGGCGCCGGCCCTCGCGCTGCCGGCCGCCTTCGATCTGCACGACGTCTTCGATTACGCGTTCTGCCTGATCTCCATTGCAGTGGCGCTCGCCGCGCGCCGCCTTTTGCCCTTGAACGCCACGAGGCGCATGCGCGCAGCGTCGGCGGCGCTGATGGTCTCGGCGTCGCTCTGCCTCATCGCGGCCGGCACCGGCCTGGTCGCAGAGCCGGCGGCCATTGCGCTGGTGGCCGCGGGCGCGGCGGCGGGAGGCGCGGGCTTCGGCCTCTTTTTGCTTCTGTGGGCCGAGGTCTTAAGCTGCATTTCGCTCATCCGCATTTTCCTGTACACGACGGCCTCCCAGCTGGTGGCCGTTGTCTGCGTGTTCTTCTGCGACGGCCTGGACGATCTGCGCGTGGCCTGCGCTTTGGTGATCCTGCCGCCGGTGGCGTTGCTTTGCCTGCGCCGGGCGTTCTCGGCGCTGCCCGCTGCCGATCGCCCCTCGCCGGTCATCCCGAAGTTCACCTACCCGTGGAAGATCTTCGTGCTCCTGGCCCTGTACTCCTTCGCCTACGGGCTGCGCCAGCACCAGCTGGCCGCCGGCGCTGGTATGCACTCGTCGGTCTCGACGGCCATCGTCATGGCAGTGCTGTTCGCGAGCGCCTACTTCTTCTCGAACCGCTTCAACATCGGGACGCTGTACCGCTCGCCGCTCGTGCTCATCGTGTGCGGCTTTCTGCTCGTGCCCGTCGAGGGCGTCTTCGGCACGGCGGTGTCCAGCTACCTTATCTCCATGAGCTACTCGCTCGTGGGCATCATCGTGGCGCTGCTTCTGTACGACATCGCCAAGCGCCTCGGGGTCACGGTCGTCATCTTCGCCGCCATCAAAGGCGCCGAGCAGGTGTTCGTCATCTGGGGCAAGGGAGTCGCCGAGGCCATGGCCGCCGCCGGCATGAACGCCGGCGCCCAGGACGCGATCATCGCGGTTGCGGTGGTGGCCATGATGCTGGCGGCTACGCTCATCCTGCTGTCCGAGAAGGAGCTGGCGAGCCGCTGGGGCGTGCGCATTCTGGACGCGGGGGGTCTCGTGGAGAAGACCCCGGAAGAGCTGCGACGCGACGAGCGGGCGGTCGAGCTGGCCGAGCATGCTCGCCTCACCCCGCGGGAGACTGAGATCCTGTCCCTGGTGGCCCAGGGCAAAAACGGCCCGGCCATCATGCAGGAGCTGTTCATCGCCGAGGGCACCTTCAAGGCCCACATGAGCCACATCTACGAGAAGTGCGGCGTCGCGAACCGCCGCGAGCTCGTGGCGCTGTTGGGTGCGTGATAGGGCGTCATCGCCGCAACCTGCCGGCCCTCGGATGGCTTGGAAATCACGAAACATCGGGTTTAGGGGCAAAAGCGCATGTGCTTAGCCTTCAAATGGCTTGGAAATCACGAAACATCGGCGCTAAAAGCGAAAAAGGCGTTTCGTTGTAATACGTCACCTGGGGAAACTTCAGAAAAATGAAGGAAATAGCCTGCCGAGAGGCGCCAATCGCCGATGTTTCGTGATTTCCAAGCCATTTTGGACGATCGCGGTATCCTTTCTCCGCGCATTTCGATGTTTCGTGATTTCCAAGCCAATTTCCAAGCCAGATTGATAGCTTGCGGCCTTGAGGCGAAGGCGGGTGTATTCGTTTGGCGCGCTCGTCGCCGGGTGGAGGGGTCTTCTGGCGTTGGAGCACGCTCGTTTCACGGGTTCGCCGCCGAGCGGAGGAGCGTTGTCACGCTGGGGCGCGCCCCTGAGGCTCCCGAGGCACTCCCGATTATGCCGCATTAGTTGTCGTGATGTCAGAATTGAGTTTTGACCTTCGGTTCATTTGTGGCACAATAGGCAAGTTAACGCAAAAGCGCCGCTTCGGGGGAGGCTGGGGCGCTTATCGCGCGAGAAGAACCACCGCGCGAGAAAAGAACGGAAGCGCGCTAAGAGAACCAGGGCGCGCAGGAGAACGGAACGCGAAAGAAGAAGGTCGCATCCCATGGCATTGGAACGCAACGTCAAGAAGAAGCCGGCCCGCACGGCGGATCGCCGCAATGTGTGGCTGCTCATCCTCACCACTCTGCTCATCGTTGTGTCGGTGGTGCTGTTCACCCCGCCCAACGAGAAGATCAACCAGGGCCTGGACATCCAGGGCGGCCTGTCGGTGGTGCTCACGGCGAAGTCCACGGACGGCCAGCCGGTCACCCCCGAGGACATGGAGAAGTCCCGCGCCATCATCGAGAGCCGCGTGAACGCGCTGGGCGCCTCGGAGGCCACGGTGCAGGAGCAGGGAAGCGACCAGATTCTCGTGCAGATCCCCGGCCTGGCCGACACGGAAGAGGCGCTCGCCACCATCGGCCGTACCGGCTCGCTGGAATTCGCGCGCCTGGATTCGTTCACCGATGAGGACGTGAAGAACGCCATCGACTCCGGCCAGACTTCCGGTGAGGGCACGGTGACCGACGAGTTCGGCAACGCCTTCCCCTCGGGTCAGGTTGAGCACATGGCCGTGGATGCGGGCACCTACACGCCCATCGTCACCGGCGCCGACATCACCAACGTCACCATCGGCCGCGAGAGCGAGGGCAGCACCTACTACAGCGTGAACATCATGTTGAACTCCCAGGGCGCCAAGGCCTTCGCCGACGCCTCGCGCGATTTGGTGGCCGACCACGGCAAGATTGTCATCATCTTGGACGGCGAGGTGCAGTCCGCCCCGGCCGTGCAGTCCGAAATCCCCAACGGCGAGGTGTCCATCACCGGCCAGTACTCTTTGGAAGACGCCAAGGCGCTGCAGACCATCCTGGAGTCCGGCTCGCTGCCGGTGTCCTTCGAGTACGCCCAGTCCCAGGTCGTCGGCCCCACCCTCGGCCAGGACGCGCTCGTCTCCGGCGTCGTGGTGGCGCTGATCGGCCTTGCGGTCGTCATGCTGTACCTGCTGTTCTTCTACAAGGGCCTCGGTATCATCACCGCCGCGGCCATGGCCGTGTTCGCCGTGCTCTACCTCGGCATCCTGGCGGCCCTTTCCGCCTTCCACCTGTTCAGTCTGTCGCTGGCGGGCATCGCCGGCATCGTGCTGACCATCGGTATGGCTGCCGACTCCTCCATCCTCACGGTGGAGCGCTTCCGCGAGGAGATCCGCATGGGCCGCTCCGTCAAGGCGGCCTCCATCACCGGCGTGAAGCACGCCATCTTCACCTCCATCGACGCCGACCTGGTGACCATGGTCTCGGCGCTGTGCCTGTTCTTCCTCGCCGCCGCCTCCGTCAAGGGCTTCGGTATGACGCTGGCCTTGGGCATCATCTGCGACATCGCCATGATGCTCATCTTCAAGGCGCCGCTTATCCGCCTGCTCGCGCCGAAGGTCATTGCGAAGCACCCCGGCTTCTGGGGCATTAAGGACTCCATCGACGCGTCGAAGGGTTACGCCGAGCTGGCCGCCGCCGAGGGCGTGCCCGAGGCCGAGGCCGAGACGGCGGCCCAGATGAACGCCGCCGAGACCCACGTCGTCGCCGAGGGCGAGGGCGAGCCGGGCTCGGTCGCCGTCACTGCCGTGCGCAAGATCCGCGGCCGCTTCATCAAGCACGACATCAACTTCCTCGGCTACCGCAAGGTGTTCCTCACCGTGGCCGTCGTCGCCATGGTGGCTTGCCTCGCTATCGTCGGCATCCGCGGCCTGAACTTCGGCATCGAGTTCGTCGGCGGCACGTCGGTGGCCTTCCACGGCACCGGCGATATCACCACCGAGCAGATGCGCGAGGCCATGAACGACGCCGGCGAGCCTGACGCCGTCATCCAGACCACCGAGACTGGCGGCGAGCCCGGCTTCCTCGTGCGCACCACCACCACCTCGGCCGAGGACGCCACGGCCCATGCCAACCAGGTGGCCGAGGCCCTCGGCATGACCTCGAGCGACTTCGAAGTCACCACCATCGGTCCCGACTGGGGCGCGAGCGTCATCCAAAGCTCGCTCATCGCCTTCCTCGTGTCCATCCTGCTCATCATCGTCTACATCGCCATCCGCTTCGAGTACAAGATGGGCGTCATGGCCATCGTCGCGCTGTTCCACGACCTCATCCTGGTGGTGGGCATCTACGCGCTGGTGGGCCGGGAAGTGAACCCGAACACCATCGCCGCCCTGCTCACGATTCTCGGCTACTCGCTTTACGACACCGTGGTCGTGTTCCACCGCATCAACGACAACATGAAGGGCGAGGACATCCGCTGCACCTTCATGACCATGGCCAACCACTCCATGAACCAGGTGTTCATCCGCACCATCAACACGACGCTCACCTCGTTCATCCCGGTGTTCGCCATGCTCTTGTTCGGCGGCGAGACGCTGAAGGACTTCGCCTTCGCCATGGCCATCGGCCTCATCGCCGGCTCCTACTCGTCCATCGCCATCGCCTGCCCGCTCTACTGTATGTGGAAGACCCGCGAGCCGAAGTTCGCGAAGCTGCAGAAGAAGTACGGCACGGAAGTGGGCCTGTTCGAGTTCGACCACTCTGCCTCCACCGGCATCGCCCAGGTGCCTCTAGCGCGTCTTGAGGCCAACGCCCGCGCCGAGGCCTACGTGGCCGAGCAGACCGAGGCGACCGGTGAGGCGCCCGACGCCGCGGCGGTGGCGGCGGCCGCCAAGCCCAAACCGGTGAACAACAAGAAAAAGAAGCACCGCCACGGAAGGACGCAATAGCAGCTCTCCCGGGATCGGGCCACGGGGTACTGCTCAGTCGCGCGTACTGTCCTCGCTCGGCGAAACAGCCCACTGGGCTGTTTCGTTCGCTGCGGAACTCGCTTGGTGAGCAGCACCCCGTGGCCCTCTACGCTCTTCCACGCTTGAGAGAAAGGCGCGAACATGGTTCGTGAAGGTTCGGCTCCTAACTTTTGCCCGCCTACCGAAGAGGGCATCACCATCACGCTCGTCGATGAGAAGGGCGAACAGGTGGAACTAGAGTTCCTGGGGCTCGTGCTGAAGGGGGAGAGCTCGTTCGGGTTCTTCTTCCCGGTGGACGACGAGCATCCGGCTACCTCCTCTGGTGAAGTGGTAGTCTTGGAAGTGACCGAGGTGGACGCCGACGGCCAGCCCTGCTCCTTCGAGTTGGTGGATGACGAGGTCATCGCCGCCGAGGCCTACGCGGACTTCCAGGAAGCCGCCAAGGATCTGTACGACTTCGCCTAAGGGCGGCTCGTCAAGGACATCCGATGATCTTCGTCGCCGACCCCGATTCTGCATTTACCCTGCGCGAGCAGCAGATTCTCTACTACATCGCCGGCGGTCTCTCGAACAAGGAGATCGCCGGGCGCCTTACCCTCTCCGAGCAGACGGTGAAGGCGCACCTGTCCCACATGACCACCAAGTGCGGTCGTGCGAACCGCGCGGCGCTGGTGGCCTACGGCTTCGAAACTGGCCTCCTCTGCCGCCGCTGATTAGCCCGAACGGGGGATGGCGGGAAAGGCGCCCTCGGATAGACTTGAACCCTCAGGCTGGGAGGATAGCGCGCTCATGACCCTGTTCGTCTTCGAAATACTCTGCATCTTGTTCTACGGCGCGGCGAGCGCCTTGGGGGCGTTCGGCCTCAGGCGCGGTCACCGTCGGGCGGCGCGGGCGGCCAAGGGCGTTTATCTGACCGCCGTGGCGGCGCATTCCGCAGTCATCGGCATGGAGTCGGTAAGCACCGCAGGCACGCTGCTTTCGGGCCCCAACATCGTCATGCTGGCCTCGTGGGTGCTCGCCGTGGTGACGGCGGTGGGGCTGCTCGTCACCCGCCGTGGGCTCGCCTTCTCCACCGTCGCCGCGCCGGTGGTGGCGCTTCTGATCCTCGTGTCCCAGTGGCTGCGCATCCTCGACCCCGCGGGCGCCGACAACATGGCCTTCTACCACTGGCCGCTGCTCGTGCCCCATATCGTGCTCGTGTTCGTCGCCCTGGCCTGCTTCGCCACCTCGGCCGTATCGGCTGCGCTCGACTGGTACCAGCGCCGGCTTATGACGGCCCGCAGCGCCAAGGTGCTCGAGCTGAACACGCCGGCGCTGGATACGCTCGCCCTCATCTCGCGCTCGGCGGGGCTTGTGGGCCTTGCGGTGCTCATCGCCGCCATGCTCATCGGGTTCACGCACCTGGTGGCGCTCTACGCGGCCATGGCGCAGATCGGCACCGAGGGCAACCTGGGCTATCTGGTGCCGCGTGTGGCACTTTCCCTGGCGACGACGGCCGTGTGGTCGGTGTTCTGCGCCCTGTCGTTTCTGGCGCCCTGGGCCGCGTCGGCGAGAACCCGCGACGCTTTGGCCATTGCCGGCCTTGCGGCGGCAGTGCTGCTCATCGCGGTGTCGGCGGGGTAGGGCCATGGGTCTGTTCGTTGCGGGCGTGAACCCGCGCCGCCCGGTGTTCCCATCGGCGAGCCAGCATTTGGCCGACGCCGCCGCCCGCCGCGCGCTGCTCGGCGCCGTCTCGGGGCACCGGAGCCTGAGCGAGGGGCTTCTCGTGGCCGCGGATGGCCGGCTGGAGCTGTACGCTGTGGCCGACGAGGGCTGCGACGCCTACGATATCGCCGCCGGACTTTTCGGCGCTGTGGCCGAGGGGGAGGTGGCCGGCGCGCTCTATTTCGCCGAGGGGATCGATGCGGCCTCTCACCTGTTCGCCGCCTTGTGCGGCCTGGACGAGTTCGCTCGGGGACCCCGGGAAGGCGCGTCGCTTCCCGGGGAATGCGACGGGCTCGCCGCTGCGGGAGAGCTGTCGCAGCCGGGAGGCCGCGGGGCTCTCGGCGCGCCGGGCTTGCCGGACGCTCTGGCCGCCTGTTGGGCGCGCGCCCTGTCGGAGGCGCGGAAGGCGGCCACGCTGGGCGATGCCCTGACCCGGCTCGCTGCGGCGGTCTCCGGTCTGTCCAGCGCCTTGTCCGCGGCGGATGCGTCCGCTTCGACGGCGGCGCTGGCCGAGACGGCCGTGGAGCTGGCCCGGCGCGTGTTCGGCCATCTCGAGCGCCGGTGCGTGCTTGCTGCCGGCGCGGGCGATTTCTCGCTGGCCCTCGCCGGCGCGTTCCTCGGCGCCGGCGTAGAGCGCTTCCAGGTGCTCTGCGATGGAGACTGCGAGGAGGCCGCCCGCGTGCTCGGCGCGCCCGTGGCCGACCCCCAGCTGCTCTCGGCGCTGCTCGTCGATGCCGATATCGTCTTGGCGGAAAGCGCCGTGGAAGGCGCCTCGCTCGATCGTCGCCTCATGAAGGGCGTCGTCCGCCTGCGCCGGGGCCGGCCGATGCTGCTCGTCGACGCCAGCGCGGATGGCTCGCTTATCGATCATCGCGTCGCCTCTCTCGATGGCGTCTTCCTCTACACCGTCGCCGATCTGGCCGCCATCACCCGCGACGCCCCTTGGGCGCGCCTGGGCACCGACGACGCCCGCGAGCGCCTTTTTGCCGATGCGGTTCGCACTTTCGCCCTGCAGACGGGTTAAGGTGCGCGTCCTCATCTCCCGCGGCGTCCTTCCAACCTAGCCCGTTCGGGCGATTCCTGCGGAAAGCGCTCTGGGTATCCTTGAAACCACCTTGCGGCCGAACGCGCGGCAAACCTGCCGTCGAGCCTGCGGCACGTGAGCCGTCAGCCTGAGGCCGCGTCCATGCGTGGGAGAGGAGACCCCGACATGATCGTATCGTGGATGACCACGAACCAATGCAACCTGAAGTGCGTCCACTGCTACCAGGACGCCGAGGAGGCCACCGAGCGCGAGCTTACCACCGACGAGGCGAAGAAGATGATCGACGAGATTGCCCGCGCGGGCTTCAAGATCATGATCTTCTCCGGCGGCGAGCCGCTTCTGCGTCCCGACATTTACGAGCTGGTGGCCCATGCGGCCTCCCGCGGCCTGCGCCCGGTGTTCGGCAGCAACGGCACGCTCATCACCGACGAGGTGGCCTGCCGCCTGAAAGAGGCCGGCGCGGCCGCCATGGGCATCTCGGTGGACAGCCTGGACGCCGCCAAGCACGACAAGTTCCGCGGCCTTCCGAACGCCCATGCGCTCACCCTGACCGGCATCGAGGCCTGCAAGCGCGCCGGCCTGCCCTTCCAGCTGCACACCACCGTGGTCGATTGGAACCGCGACGAGGTATGCGCCATCACCGACTTCGCGGAGGAGATCGGCGCTGTGGCCCACTACATCTTCTTCCTGATCCCCGTCGGCCGTGGCGAGTACATCCAGGAGACGAGCCTGGAGGTGCTGGAAAACGAGGCACTTTTGCGCGAGATCATGGAGAAGTCGGCGGAAGTGTCCATTGACGTGAAGCCCACCTGCGCGCCACAGTTCACCCGCGTGGCCAAGCAGCTGGGCGTTGACACGCGCTTCACCCGCGGCTGCCTGGCCGGCCTCACCTACTGCGTCGTGGGCAGCGAGGGGATCGTTCGCCCCTGCGCCTACATGACCGAAGAGGCCGGCGACGTGCGCGAGACGCCCTTCGACGAGATTTGGAAGACGAGCCCAGTGTTCGAGCGCCTGCGCACCCAGGCCTACTCCGGCGCCTGCGGCACCTGCGACTACAAGGACGGCTGCGGCGGCTGCCGCGCCCGGGCCGCCTACTACCACGACGGCGACATCCTGGCCCAGGATGACTACTGCGCCCACGGCCAACAACTCGACGTTCATTCGGCTATTGCCGAATGAACGTCCTGACGCTGCGGTTCCGACAGGCACCTGATCTGGCCCCTTGTTTTGGGCTCGGCGCGGCACGAAGGCCGCTTGGCCCAAAGGCGGGGCCATATCAGGCACCTGTCGCAACCTCGCTGACTTCCTTGGGCGAACCTGTGAGTTTTTGTATAGAAAGGATTTTGTTTTGAAGAAGTTTGTACTGTGCGCTGCCACCGCGGCGCTTGCTCTGGCGCTGGTCGGTTGCGGGCAACAGGGAGCCGAGGCCCCGGCTGTCGACAATGGGCTGGCCCAGGAGCAATCGGACGCCGTGTCCGGGTCCGGCACCGAGGCGGTGCCCGGTCCGGTCACCTTCACCGACGATGCGGGAAACGAGGTCACCGTGGACAACCCGCAGCGGGTCGTGGCCTGCATGGGCAGCTTCGCGAACGCCTGGGAGCTGGCTGGGGGCACGCTCGTGGGCGTCTCCGATGATGCGCTCCAGGCGGCCGGTTGGACCATCCAAAGTCCTGATGTGGCCACGGTGGGGGACTTCACGGCAGTGAACCTCGAGGCTGTCATGGCGCTTGATCCCGACTTCGTCATCATGACGAGCGGCACCGGCGGCCGCGGCGGCGATTCCAGCCAGGCCGACCTGCGCGACGCGCTTGTGGGCGCGGGCATCCCCGTGGCCTACTTCGAGGTGACCACCTTCGACGACTACGAGCGCTTGATGCGCACCTTCACCGACATCACCGGGCGCGCGGACCTCTACGATCAGAACGTGGCGAAGGTGGCCGAGGCTATCGACGCCATCGTGGGCGCGGCGCCGGCCGAGAACCCGCCGACGGCGCTCGTGCTTACCACGTTCTCCGGCGGCACCCGTGTGCAGAACTCCGGTACGCAGACCGGGGCCATGTTGGCCGATCTCGGCGTGAACAACCTCGCCGACGAGAATCGCAGCCTTCTGAAAGATTTCAGCCTGGAAGCGGTCATCGAGATGGATCCCGACTTCATCTTCGTCATCCCCATGGGCAACGACACCGAGGCGGCCATGCGCAACCTCGAGGAGGCCACGGCGGCCAATCCGGCGTGGTCGAGCCTGTCCGCCGTGCAGAACGGCCGCTACATCACCCTGGACCCGACGCTGTACCTCGCAAAGCCCAACGCCCAGTGGGATGCGGCCTACCAGGGGCTCTTCGATAACCTTTACGGGCAGAACTAGCGGCGGAAGATGCCTTGCGCCATGGGTTCTGTCTCCCGCAACATCATCGTCGTGGCCGCGACCGCCATCTTTCTCGCGGCGGCCACGGCGGCGGCGCTCACGCTCGGCGCCTCCTCGGTGAGCCTGCCGGAGTTGGCGGCGTGGCTTGTCGGCGGCGATGTCTCCGATATGGCCCGCAACATCTTGGAGAACGTCCGCGTGCCGCGGGTGCTGGCGGCGCTTCTGGCCGGCGCGGCCCTGGCCACCTCCGGCGCGCTGATCCAGGCGTGCCTGGACAATCCGCTGGCGAGCCCCAACGTCATCGGCGTGAATTCCGGCGCTGGTCTCGCCGTGCTGCTGGCCGCCTCGCTCGTTCCCGGGGCGCTGTGGCTCACGCCGCTGGCGGCCTTTATCGGGGCGCTGGCGACGGCGCTCATCATCTTTGCGCTGTCGCTGGGCACGGGCTTAAGCCGCCTGACCGTGGTGCTCGCCGGCATCGCCATCACCACGGTGTTCGGCGCGGGCATGAACACCATCCTCATCGTGGATCCGGACGCCTACATCGGCTCGTCCACCTTCCTTGTGGGCGGCCTGTCCGGGGTGCTCATGCGCGATCTGGCGTGGCCCGCTGCCTACATCGCTGTGGGCCTGGTGGCGGCGCTGGCGGGGGCGGCGAAGCTGAACATCCTCTCGCTCGGCGACGAGGCCGCCCACAGCCTGGGCGTGAACGTGCGCGCCGTGCGTCTGGGGATGCTCGCCGTGGCCGCGGTGCTTGCCGGTGCGGCCGTGAGCTTCGCGGGGCTTATCGGGTTCGTGGGGCTTGTGGTGCCGCACCTGATGCGCTTCTTCGTCGGCCACGACAACCGCTGGGTGGTGCCGGCCTCGGCCTTGGCCGGGGCGGCCTTCGTTGTGGGCTGCGACCTTCTGGCCCGGGTGCTGTTCGCCCCCTACGAGCTGCCCGTGGGCATCCTTCTGGCCTTCATCGGCGGCCCCTTCTTCATCTACCTCATCCTGAAGAACAAAGGAGGCGGCCTTGACTGAATGCGTTATCCGGGGCGAGAGAACGCCGTCGTGTGCGCGTCCCGCCGACGTTGGGGCGCGCTCGCCGGAGTGCGCCATCCGCTACGAGGGCGTCTCGTTCTCCTACAAGCCGGGTGTCCCCTTCATGGAAGGGCTTTCCGCCGCCATCCCCGCCGGCGCGGTGACGAGCATCGTCGGTCCCAACGGCTGCGGGAAATCGACGCTGGTGAAGTTGGCCGCCGGCCTTTTGCGCCCTGTGGCGGGGCGGGTGGAAGTGGCCGGCCACGACACGGGTGAGCTGGCCTCGCGCGAGCGGGCGCATCTGATGGCCGTGCTGGCCCAGAGCTCGCGCGTGCCTCCCATGACCGTGGAGGCCCTGGTGGCCTGCGGCCGCCATCCCCACCTGGCCTGGGGAGGACGCCTCGGCCCCGACGATCGCGCGGCCGTGGAGGCCGCTATGGAACGGGCCGGCGTCGCGCGCTTTCGCAGCCACGACCTGCGCCAGCTCTCCGGCGGCGAGCGCCAGCGGGCCCATGTGGCCCGCACGCTCGCCCAGGACACCGACCTCATCGTGCTGGACGAGCCCACCACCTATCTGGATATCAGCGCCTGCCACGACCTCATGGCCCTCGTGCGCGACCTGAACCGCCGCGAGGGCAAGACCGTCGCCATGGTCATCCACGATCTGGATCTCGCCCTGCGCTACTCCGATTACCTCGTGGTGATGCAGAAGGGGAGGGTCGTCGATGCGGGCCCCACCGACGAGGTGCTCGCCTCGGGCGCCGTCGGCGACGCCTTCTCCATGGACATCTGCCCCCACGACCGCCCGCGTTTTGCAGAACGCGGCGAGGATTTCGAAGGGCGCGCCGAAACCGAGCGCGGCTACGTGCTGTACCCCCGTCGCCGCTGACGGGCGGCGCGAGGCCCCGGGGCCTCGAGGCCCGAGGCCCGGAGGTCCCGAGGCCCCGAGATCCCGAGGCCCGGAGGTCCCGAGGCATCGGCGGCGTCTATCGACCGCCGCGCGCATCCAATGGCCCCAGGGGTTGCGCGCGCGGCGGCCGTCGCCTACAATGTGCCCCGTGAATTCTGTTTCAGGGCGAGGTGGAAATCCTCACTGGCGGTAAGCACGGCGGCGCCTTAGGCGCTCGGCAAGCCCGCGACCCTGTGCGAGAGCGCAGGCTGACCCGGTGAAAGTCCGGGGCCAACGGTTACAGTCCGGATGGAAGAGGCAGACGTTCGCGTTTCTGGCGCCCCGACCGACAGGGCCGATGCAAACGGAAACGCGACATCATGGAAGCCTGTATGAAAGGAATTCATACGGGCTCGTTTTCTTTTTTGCGAGGGGAAGCGGCTCCGGAAGATACGCCTCGCGAAGAGAAAGAAGGTCCATCATGGCCAACAAACCCACGACCCACCCCGCTGTCGGCTCCTCCACGGTGCGCCCGGCCAAGGCGCCCACGGCCCAGAAGACCATGGCGAACACGAACCGCTGGTCCACCCGCGTGCTCGTGACCATCGCGCTCCTGTGCGCCATCTCGGTGCTCCTGTCCTTCGTCGAGTTCCCGCTGCTGCCCGGCGTGGCATGGCTGTCCTACGACGCCTCCATCATGCCCGCGGCGGTCTGCGGCTTCGCCTTTGGCCCGGCGGCGGGTCTCGCCTGCGGCATCATCTCGGTGGTGGCCCACGGCATCCTCTTCGCCGACTTCACCGGCGCCCTCATGAACCTGCTCGTGGTCATCGGCTTCATCCTGCCCTCGGCGCTCGTGTACAAGAAGATTCACACCCTGAAGGGCGCCATCATCGGTCTGGTGCTCGGCATCGTGTTCGCCGTCATCATGGCCGTGCTTGGCAACCTCGTGGTCACCCCGGCATGGCTCGGCGTGCCGCTCGATGCCGTCGTGGCCATGATCGTGCCCATCCTCATCCCGTTCAACCTGTTGAAGGGCCTTTTGAACGCCATCCTGACGCTTATCGTCTACAAGGCCATCTCGAACCTCATCACCCCGAAGAAAGACCAGGTTAAGGGCCGCTAATGAGCACCGATGTCTTCGTCGACTTCCGCGATGCCGCCTTCACCTACGACGGCGAGGCCTTCGTCTTCCGCCACTTGAACCTGACGGTGCCTCAGGGGCAGTTTCTGTGCCTGCTCGGTGGCAACGGCTCGGGGAAGTCCACCCTGGCCAAGCACATCAACGCGCTGCTTCTGCCCGACGAGGGCGAGGTGGTCGTGTTCGGCTGCGACACCCGCGACGCAGAGCAGACCTACTTCATCCGCTCCAACGCCGGGCTCGTCTTCCAGAACCCCGACGACCAGCTGGTGGCGAGCCTCATCGAGAACGACGTCGCCTTCGGCCCGGAGAACCTCGGTATCCCGAACCCCGAGCTGCGCGAGCGGGTGACCCGAGCGCTCGCCGAGGTGGGCCTGCAGGGCTTCGAGGCCCACGAGACCAATGCGCTTTCCGGCGGCCAGAAACAGCGCGTGGCCATCGCCGGGGTGCTCGCTATGGACCCGGCCATCCTCATCCTGGACGAGGCCACGGCCATGCTCGACCCGCGCGGGCGCGCCGGGCTCATGCGCGTTGTGCGCGAGCTGCACGAGCGCGGCATGACCGTCGTGATGATCACCCACTTCATGGAGGAGGCGGCCGCAGCCGATCGCGTGGTGGTGCTCGACGGCGGCGAGGTTCGCATGGACGGCGCCCCGGAAGAGGTGCTCGTGCGCGCCGACGAGCTGCGCTCGCTTTCCCTGGAGGTGCCCTTCGCCTGCCGCCTTTCGCTCGAGCTGCAGGCCGCGGGCGTTCCCGTTTCCACCTGCATCACCGACGACACCCTGAAGGAGGAGCTATGCGCCTTGCGTTCGAAGATGTGAGCTACTCCTACGAGGGCGGCGAGGCGAAGAAGAGGCGCGGCCGCCGCAAGAAGGACGCCGCCCGCCAGGCCGATTGGGGCAACGCGCCCGATGCCGTGTGGGCCCTGCGCGATGTGACCTTCACGGTGGAGCCGGGGGAGTTCTTCGGCGTCGCGGGGCACACCGGCAGCGGAAAATCCACGCTCATCCAGCATATGAACGGGCTCGTGCATCCCACGTGCGGCCGTGTTCTGGCCGATGGGCGCGACTTGGCGGAGAAGGGCGTCGCCACCGAAGTGCGCCGCCAGGTGGGACTCGTGTTCCAGTATCCCGAGAACCAGCTGTTCGCCAACACCGTCTACGACGACGTAGCCTTCGGGCCGCGCAACATGGGGCTTGGCGCCGAGGAGGTCGACCGCCGCGTGCGGGAGGGCCTGGCCCTGGTGGGGCTGTCTTTCGACGAGCTTGCCGAGCGCAGCCCCTTCGATCTGTCCGGTGGCCAGCAGCGCCGCGTGGCCTTCGCCGGCGTGCTCGCCATGGAGCCGGAGGTGCTCGTGCTCGACGAGCCGGTGGCCGGTCTGGATCCGCTTTCCCGCGAGGAGTTCCTGGGGCTCATCCGCGAGCTGCATGCCGGCGGCCGCACCATCGTCATGGTGTCCCATTCCATGGAGGACTTGGCGGCGCTAAGCGACCGCATCCTCGTGCTGTCCGAGGGGCGCGTGTTCCGCCTGGGGACGCCGGCCGAGGTGTTCGCCGACGCGGCGGCGCTGAAGGCCGTGGGCCTGGGGGCTCCGGCGCCGGAGGCCTTCGCCGCTTCCCTGCGCGAGGCCGGTTTCGAGCTGGGGCGCGACCTCTACGACGAGCGCACCCTGGCCGCCGATATCGCCGCCCAACTTGCGGGCACCCCGGTGGCCGCCGCGCCCGATGCGGCGGTCGGCTTCGCGGCGTTGCGGGCTGCCGACGCCGTCATCGAGGGTGGTGGCGACGATGCCTGATCGCGCCATCATCGGCCAGTACTGGCCCGAGGACTCGCTCGTTCACGCCATGGATCCCCGGGTGAAGTTCATCCTGTCCTTCGTGCTCATGGCGGCGGTGTTCTGCGCGGCGACGCCCTTGTCGCTGGCGGTGGCGGCCCTGTTCGTCGTGGGCTTCTACGCCGCGAGCCGCATCCCGCTGCTCCAGGCCATCCGGGCCATCGGCCCCTTGCTCGTGCTCGTAGTGCTGACGGCGCTCCTGAACGTGCTCTTCGTTCAGGGCGGCCACGTGTACTTCGAGTTCGGCATCATCTGCGTCAGCGAGAAGGGCCTGCAGTCGGCCGTCTTCATCGGCTGTCGCCTGCTGCTTCTGCTCATGGGGATGAGCCTGCTCACCCTGACGACCACGACCCTCGACATCACGGCGGCCTTCGAGCGTCTGATGGCACCGCTTTCGCGCATCGGCGTTCCCGCCCACGAGCTGGGCATGATTCTCGGCATCGCGCTGCGCTTCCTGCCGCAGTTCATGACCGAGCTCGGCATCATCTACCGTGCCCAGAAAAGTCGCGGCGCCCACTTTAGCGCGAACCCCTTCCGCGGCGGCATCCAGTCGCTCACAGCTCTGCTCATCCCGCTGTTCACGAGCGCCTTCCGCCATGCCGAGACCCTAAGCGCCGCCATGGAGGCCCGCTGCTACCACGGTGGCGTCGGCACCACGCGCCTCGACCCGCTGCGCCTCACCTGGCGTGACGCCGTCGGCACCGGCGCCCTTGTCCTCATGATCACCGCCGTCATTGCCACCAACTATGTTCCCTTGTCATAAAGAGTTGAGCAGCGGGAGGTCGGAGGCGGTGGTGCCGCGCGCAGTTCATTCAATGGCATGGGTAGAACGATGCGGCCCTCATCGAGCCCTGCCATTGAATGCTGTTTGAGCACGGCACTTCCGCCTCCGACCTCCCGCGGACAAGCCAGAATTTCAAGAAAGGAACCCGAAATGACCGGAAACGAGCTCATCGTCGACTACCTCACGAGCGTCCCCGCCTGGTACCTCGCCACGGTGGAGGATACCCTGGAGGGCGCCCAGCCCCACGTGCGCCCCTTCAGCTTCGCCGCACTGCAGGACGGCGAGATCCAGTTCTGCACCGCCACCACCAAGGACTGCTACCGCGAAATGCAGGCCAATCCCCGCGTGGAGCTGACCGCCTGGAAGCCCGGCCGCGGTTGGGTCATCCTGCGGGGCCGCGCGAACCTGGAAGACCGCGCCAACGCGACCGTGCGCGAGGAGGGCTTCAAACACATGGTCGCCCTCGGCGAGGACTGGGACGATCCGGATGACCCGCGCCTCACCTTCTTCACCATCGATGACGCCGAGGCGTGGCTGTGCGATATCGACGGCTCCTGGAACCCCATCGAGCTGTAAAGCATTTTAGGCCAGGGTTTCTGCCTTGGCGAATCGCGACTTCGCGTTCCGCCTGCGACTCGATAGGTGATCTTTTCAAGATCCAGGCAATCAAATGCGCTCACAATGACAAAGTGTCACCCTATGATACTGTTCTTTCCCACTTGAGAAATCTGTGAGTTCAGTAAGAGAGAACATCCGATCAGACTTTCGCGTAGCGGGCCATAGAGAGCCCGGTACGCGAAAGGAGATCGGCCTATGTATGAGTTTTCTCCGACCGATGAGCAAGAACTGCTCATGGAAGCAGCGGATCAGTTCATGGATTCCTGCGGATTCGACGAGGAGTACTTCAAGCGATGCTACGACGAGCATCGCGTTCCCGAGGAGTATTACGCTGCCCTGAAGGAGTCCCCGTTCGGAACGCTCGGCCTTCCCGAGCAGTTCGGCGGCGTGCCCGTCGACCAAGTGACAATGATGCTCGTGCAGGAGCGCTTCTTCCGCCGCAACTTCCCCTTCAACACCCCCGTGCTGCAGATTAAGGATGCGCAAGAGTTCGGCTCGGAGGAGCAGCTGCGCAAGGTGACCGAGGCATTGAAGACGAAAGCCATGGCATTCTCCCTCGGCATATCGGAGCCTGGCGCTGGCTCCGACAGCACGTGCATCGCCTCGACCGCAACGCGGCGCGACGGCAAGGTGTACCTGAACGGCACCAAGACGTTCATCACTAATGCCGCCTATTGCCCCTACATCCTGTTTGTGACACGCGATCTCGACAACCCGAACCCCTACGCAGGCATGACCATGTGGTTCGTTGACGCCAGCGCGCCGGGCATCACGATGAGCCCCATGCAGAAAATCGGCAACAAGTCGGCTCCGATCTGCGAGGTGTACTTCGACAACGTCGAAGTGGAGGAGTCGGATATCTTCGGCAAAGAGAACAACGGCTTCATGCAGCTCGTGAAGAACTTCGAGCTTGAGCGCATCTCCATTGCCAATCAGTCCCTCGGGCAAGCCGAGTACTGCTACCTCACGGCGCTCGAGTACGCCGTCACTCGCGAGCAGTTTGGTAAGCCCATCTCCTCGTTCCAGCTCATCCAGGACAAGCTCGCTGAGATGCGCGTGAAGATCGACAACATGCGCTTCCAGGTGCTGCAGGCTGCCTGGATGAAGGACAACGGGAAATCGACGCAGGTGGAATCGGGTCTCGCCAAGTTGTACAACGCGCGGGAGGCCTTCGAGGTGTGCGATATGGCCATACAGATCCTCGGCGGTCTGGGCTACACCGAGGAAAGCCCCGTCGGGCGCGTGTGGCTCGATGCGCGCATGAACCGCATCGGCGGGGGCACCGACGAGATCATCATCAAGTCGGTGGGCAAGGAGCTGGCGAAAGCCGAAGCGAAGCGCTTGAATCGACGCTAGGGGGCAACTGATGAACGAGCTTGTTTACATCGAGAAGCACGACACGGGCGTTGCGGAGATCGTGCTGAACAACCCGGCCCGCAAGAACGCCATGGGAGCGCCCATGATGAGGGAGCTGTGCGCGGCCGTGCTCGAAGTGCAGGACGACGACGAGGTGCGCGCGATCGTGCTGCGCGGCGAGGGCGGCTGCTTCTGCTCGGGGGGTGATCTGTCCGGCGTGGCCTCCGGTGGCCGCAAAAGCGTGGAGGAGAGCCGCGACAGCATCTCCGTGTTCGGACGCGCCGTCTCTTATATCCAGAATTGCGAGAAGCCCTTCGTCGCGGCGGTCGAGGGGTACGCCATGGGCGGTGGCTTCAGCCTCGCTCTGGCGTGCGATATGGTCTATGCCGCCGATGAGGCGATCTTCTCCTCCAACTTCCTCCACGTAGCCCTTGCCCCCGAGATGGGCGCCATGGTGTTTCTCTCCCAGGCCTGCGGCGTCTACAAGGCGAAGGAGCTGTGGTACAGCGGGCGTCGCGTCACGGGATTGGAAGGATTCGATCTGGGGTTCGTGAGTGTTCACGCGCCGGCGGCCGAGCTGATGGAAAAGGCCATGGAGAGCGCCGAGAAGATAGCGACGCTCCCGCGCACGCCTCTTCGCATCATGAAGCGCATCGTGAACACGCATGTCCTCAGCGAGGTTCCCGCCGTGCTCGCGGCCGACGCCCAAGATTCCCCGCTGTGCTTTTTGTCCGAGGAAGGTCTGGCCTATCTGGCCGAGAACTTCATGAAGAAGAAGTAGACGCTGTAGAAGGACAATCGTGGATTTGCGGGTAAGGAGGGCCGTCGTGCGACACACGTTCTATAGGATGTTCTGCGAATCGTGCACGGTGTTCGCCGATGGAACGGCGTTGGTCGACGGCGAGGAGCGCATCACCTACGCGCAGCTTTTCGAGGGCGTCGAATCGGAGGCGGCCCGTCTCAGACACATCGGGGTGCGCCGTGGCGATCATGTCGCGCTGCTCTTCCCCAACAGCGCCCGTTTCGTCGTGGAGCTCTTCGCCCTCATGCGCCTTCGCGCGGTCCCCGTCCCGCTGAATTGGCGCTTGACGGCTGGAGAAGTGGCCGAGCAGCTGGTAGCTGCCTGCTGCTCGGCGCTGATCGCCTCCGACGATTACGCAGCCCTGGCCCGCGATGCCCTCGGCGAGCTGTCGTGGCCGGTGGTCCTCCTTCCTGAGGGCGGTGTGCTCGGGGACGACGCTGCGGTCTTGCGACTCGGCGATGCTCCGCGCATTGACGAGTCGCCGGAAAATGAGTGCGCTCTCGTACTGTTCACGGGCGGTTCGACGGGCACCGCCAAAGCGGTGGCCTACAGCGATCAAGCTCTCGTGGCGAAGATACTCGCTTTCAAGAACGGTGATCACGCCTACCGAAGCGACGACGCGCTGCTGCTCTTCAGCCCTTTGTTTCACCAGGGCGGCTTCTCGTTTCTCGCCTTTGCCCTTCTCTGTGGAGCCAAGGTGGTTCTACAGAAATCTCTCCGCGGTTCCTACGTGGTGGAGATGCTTCGCCGCGAGCGCATTACGCAAATGCTCTTGCTGCCGCCTTCCCTGGTGGCGCGGATCCGCGATGCCGCATTTGGCTGCGACGTGGCGTTCCCTGATGTTCGATGCATAACGCTGACGGGCGGGAAGAACCGGCTGGAAACCATGGGGGAGGTGTTCTCGTTGTTTCCCCGCGCTTTCGCCCGCGTCGGGTACGGGCAGACCGAGAACGCCGTCTGCCTCTCCCGCTACCTGAGCAAGGAGCAGTTCGAGGGCGATCCCGATGCCGCCCTTTCCATCGGCTACCCCGATCCTTTCTGCACGGTTTGCCTCATAGACGAAAAGGGGCTGGCGGTACCCGAAGGGGAGGTGGGGGAGCTGTGGGGATGGTCGCCCGCCATGTTCGACGGCTATCTCAACGCGCTCGATCCGTGCGTGAACGGATGGTATCCGACCGGGGATTTGGCGGTAAAGACGGCTGACGGCTCCTATCGCTTTGTCGGCCGTAGAAACGATATGGTGAAGACGGGCGGCGAGAACGTGTACGCCCTCGAGGTGGAAGGCGTGCTCGAGGGATACCCCGGCGTGCGAGAGGCGGCAGTGTTCGGGATCGATGATGAAGATCTGGGGGAGGCAGTGGCCGCGGCTGTCGTTCCCGCCGAGGGCGCGTCCGTCGATCCGGTCGAACTCGTGGAGTACTTTAAAACAAGGGCGGCGAGCTACAAGAAGCCCCGAGCGATCATGGTCATGACCGAGCTTCCGCGCACAAGCGTAGGGAAGGTTGACAAGCCCGCCTTGGCGGCGCTCTGCGACCAGAACACGCGCGGGGTCGTTGAAGGCGCTGCTTGAAAAAATGTAAGAACAACCGTAAGGAGAAAGAGTTATGAGAAGAACTGATATTCCCCAATTCGGCCCGCTCCAGGGCGTGAAGGTGGTACATTCGTCCATTTCGATCGCTGGTCCCTTTTGCGCGCAGCTCATGGCCGACATGGGCGCCGACGTCATCTGGATCGAGAACCCGAAAGCGCCCGACATCGCGCGAGGCGGCGGCTTCCATCAGGGCTGGTCGGTCGAGCTCAGCCGCCGCAATATGCGCTCTATGGCGCTCGATATCCCCTCGGAAAAGGGCCGCGAAGTTTTTCTGAAGATGCTCGCCGCCACGGATATCTTTATCGAGGCCTCGAAAGGCGGCCAATACGATCGCTGGGGCCTGTCCGACGAGGAGCTGTGGCGAGCGAATCCGGCTCTCGTCATCGTGCACATCTCCGGCTTTGGCCAGGCGGGCGAAGACTCCTACGTGTCCCGGGCGTCCTACGATCCTATCGCCCAGGCGTTCGGAGGGTTGATGTACGTCAATTCCCTTCCTGGTATGGCGCCATTCCCTTCCTCCCAAGATGTGGGCGACGTCTACTCGGGCTATTTGGGAGCGGTTGGCGCGCTGGCCGCCCTGTACCGCGCGCGCGAAACAGGGCGGGGGGAAAGCGTCGATATCGCCCAGTACGAGGCCGTTCTCCGCAGTCAGGGCCAGAACATGATGGCAGAGCTCAATACGGGCAACCCCATTTCCCATACGCCGTTCCCCAACGCCGAGTTGGTGGCGGGCTACGGGGCCTACGAGTGCTCCGATGGCAAGCACTGCGTGGTGATGACGCTCGGTCCGGCCGTGTTCAAGAGCGTCATGGAGGTGCTCGGGCTGCCTTACGGGACCGACGAGATTCCCGCCGGCTCGGCGCGTTTGTACCACAATACGCCAGGCGGGAAGATGATTGACGAGGCCATGGCCAAATTCTGCGCCGAGCGTCCGGCTTCGGAAGTGGAGCGCATCTTCAGCGGGGCGAAGGTACCGGCGAGCTTGGTGTACTCCTACACCGATATGAAGGACAATCCCCACTTCCAGGCACGCGAGACGTTCACCACCTATCCGAGCGCGCGCTACGAGACTGACGTCATTGCGCCCAACGTGCAGCCGGTTCTCAAGAATGAGCCGGGTCTAGTTTGGCGCTCCGGGGTGGATTCGGGATTCGACAACGAGGATATTCTGCGCGATTTCGGTTTCGACGAGAGCCAGATCGAAGCTCTGCGAGCCGACGGCGTCATCGGCTATCGCGAGGACAGCTGCCCGCAGCTCACCCATCGCTAGAATCGGCTCTGCGCAAGACGAGACGTTAAGGTATTCGGAGGACCCGCTTGCGGGTCCTCCGTTGTTGTTCGATGGGCTCAGTGACGGCTATCTGAGACGTCGGAACTGGCGCTCGATGCTGACCCGCTCCGGGGCGATGGAGCCCGATTCGTGGTTCTCGAGGGCCTTGAGCAGAAGCTCCTTGGTCGAGAAGGTGTGCACCATTTTCTGCTCAAGGTCGAGAGCGGTCAGCGACTCGGGGGGCCGCAGAGGCTCTTTCGCCGTCTTTGGCTTGTTGAGCCAACGGCCGATGATCTGGTTGTTGACGACTTCCTCCTGATAGAGGTAGCGCTCCAGCTCCTCGGCATCGGGCTCGCGATCGCTGAGGAGCCAATAGCTGGCCATCATGCGGCCGCGATCCACCGCGAACGCGAGGGACAGGTGCGCCAGTTCCTCATCGGCCATACTCTCCTCGTAAAAACGCCCCAACCGGCCGTCGATGAGGTAATAGAGCACATCGCTGAAGAGCTGCCCGAACGATCCGGGGGTCATATCCAGCAGGGCGTGCCCGTACAAAATACGGTTCTTCTCGATGAAGAAGCTTATGAGGCTGACGTAGCTGCTCGGGCCATCACTGGTATCGGAGTGCGCCCACTCGATGAGATCCTGGATGCAGATCCAGCGGACGAGCCGTTCTTTGTCCTCGAAGTGGTAGTAGAACGTCTTTCGCGAGATATGGGCCCGTTCGCATAGCTGGCTCACATTGATTTTGCCGTAAGGAGTCGTCTCCATGCACTCGAGGAAAGTGCGGGCAATGCGCTCCTTGGTGTCATCGGATTTGCTCATAACGCCCCTTTCGCGACCTTGGGCACAGTGTGACGAAAGAAAGAGCTGCTGAATACTCCCAATTTGCGATTCTGGGAGAAAACCGGAATATGCCATCTATCTGAGTCGGTATAGCAATTATGTGGCTCTGTGAGTTGTTACGCAAGCTTTTTCGGACTCGTTGCTGACAAGCTCCTGTCTCTATTGGGACACTTTTGCCAAGTGTCCCTTCAAGGTGTGTTTTCAGCTTAATAGAATGGCACTCGAGGATAGAGTCGGTTCCTGCCCAAAGTCACGGATGGCGCAAGCGGAAGCGCTCGGTGAGCGTGCGGGCAGTGCGGGGACCGATGCACTCCGCGAGAAAGGAAATGCTCTATGCAAGTAGTCGCCGCAATCAAAATCGTCCCCGACGACCAGGACATCCAGGTGGCCGCCGACCGGTCGCTGGACTTCTCGAAAGCCCGGCCGGTCGTCTCCGAGTACGACCTGAACGCCCTGGAGGCCGCGGTCCAGCTGGCCGCCGCCACGGGAGGCTCCGCCATCGCCGTGACGGCGGGGGCCGCCTCCATCGACGATTCCAAGACCAAGAAGAACGTCCTCGCCCGCGGCATGGAGGCCCTGTACCTGACGGCCGACGACGCCTGCGCCGACATGGACGCCTACGCCACCGCCCAGGTGCTCGCCCCCATGGTGGAGGACCTGGACGGGTGGGACGTCGTCCTTGTGGGCGACGGCTCGGCCGACCTGTACGCCAAGCAGACCGGCGCCCAGCTGGCCGCGCGCCTGAACGTCCCCTACGTCGCCGGCGCCATCGCGCTGGAGGAGGACGGCGGCTCACTCAAGGTGCGCCGCAAGACCGAGGACGAGGTGGAGGTGCTCTCCGTGCCGCTGCCCGCCGTGGTGTCGGTGCTGCCCGAGGCGGCCGCGCCTCGCATCCCCGGCATGAAGGACATCCTGGCCGCGGGCAAGAAGCCCATGGAGGCCGTTGCCCTGGCCGAGGCCCCCGCGGCCGCCCTTGAGGTCGTGTCCTGCAAGGCCCCGGTTCAGGCCGAGCGTGCCATGGAAGTGTACGACGCCACCGACGACGGCGCCGTGGAGAAGTTCGCCGCCGCCCTCAAAGCGGCGCTGTAGGGAAGGAACGCCAGTATGAAAGCTCTGATCATTGCCGAGAACCAGGACGCCGCCGCAGAGATGGGCGCCGCAGCCCGTGGATTCGCCGACGAGGTGGTGGCCTTAGGGATCGGCACCGACCTTGCGGGCGTTGCCGACAAGAGCCTGAAGGTCTCCGTGCCGGACGACCGCATCGTGGAGGACGCCTGGGCGACCGTCTGCGCCATCGCGGACGCCGAGCAGCCCGCCCGCGTGCTCGTCGAGCCCACAACGCGCTTGTCTGGCGTGGCTGGGCGACTGGCGGCCCATATGGGAGCCGCCGTCATCACCGACGTCCTCGCGCTCGGCCCCGACGGCGCCACGTCGCTCTACTTCGGCGGCGCGGGCGAGCGCACGGTGGCGCCGGTCGGTGACGTAGCCCTGTGCACAGTGAGCCGCGGCGTCTTCGACGGCGCGGGCACCTCTGGCACCGATGCGGTGGAGGAGGTGGCCTTCGTCGATCCTGCGAACCCCGTGGTGCGCGTGGCCGCCGAGCCTCTGGAGAAGTCCGACGTGAACCTTGCCGCCGCCGATGTCGTGGTGGGCGCGGGCCGCGGCTTCGCCGAGGAGGATCAGCTGGGCCTTGCCCGCGATCTCGCCGCCAAGATCGGCGCCGAGATGGCCTGCACCCGCCCGCTCGCCGAGGGCTCGGGCTGGATGCCCACGGAGTCCTACATCGGCGTGTCCGGCCAGATGCTCTCGCCCAAGGTGTACGTGGGCATCGGCACCTCCGGCCAGATGCAGCACATGGTAGGCGTCAACCGTGCCGGTGCGATCTTCGCCGTAAACAAGGACAAGAACGCCCCCATTTTCAAGCAGTGCGACTACGGCCTGGTGGGCGACTTGAACACCGTGCTGCCCGCCCTTTCGGCGGCGCTGTAGGCGGTGGTCCCCATGGCAGATTTCGACGCCATCGTCGTGGGCGCGGGCTGCGCCGGGTCGGTGGCCGCCTATGAGCTGGCGAGCGCCGGCAAGAGCGTGCTCGTGGTGGAGCGCGGCAACTTCGCCGGGGCCAAGAACATGACCGGCGGCCGCATCTACTCCCATGCGCTCAAGCTGGTGTTCCCCAACTTCGAGGAGGAGGCACCGCTGGAGCGCCGTATCACCCACGAGCGCATCTCGCTTATGAGCGACGATGCCAACTTCACCATCGACTTCTCGTCTAAGGCCATGAAGCAGGAGGGACGCGACTCCTACTCCGTGCTGCGCGGCCCCTTCGACCAGTGGCTTGCCGGCAAGGCCGAGGAGGCCGGCGCCGAGTTCATCTACGGCATTGCCGTGGAGAGCCTCGTGAAGGACGACGCCGGCAAGATCTGCGGCGTGCGCGCCGGCGAGGACGAGATCACTGCCGAGGTCGTGCTTTTGTGCGACGGCGTGAACTCGCTGCTCACCGCTGAGGCCGTGGGAGCCAAGCGCCCGCCGGCGAGTGCCATCGCCGTGGGCATCAAGGAGGTCATCGAGCTTCCCGCCTCGGTCATCACCGACCGGGTGCTGGCGGCTTCCGACGACGAGGGCGCGGCGTGGCTCATCGCCGGCGACTCCACCAAGGGCACCTTCGGCGGCGGCTTCATGTACACCAACAGGGAGTCCATCTCTCTCGGCGTGGTGGCCGGCATCGAGGCCACGGCGACGCATGGCCGCGCGCCGGTCTACCAGATGCTGGAGGATCTGAAGAGCCACGACGCCGTCGCGCCCCTCATCCAGGGCGGCAAGGTGGTGGAGCACTCCGGGCACATGGTGCCCGAGGGCGGCATCAACATCATGCCGCCGCTTGTGGGCGACGGCGTCCTGCTCGCCGGCGAGTCGGCCATGATGTGCATCAATTTGGGCTACCAGGTGCGCGGCATGGACTACGCCGTGGCGGCCGGCATGCACGCCGGACGCGAGGCAGCCCGCGCCATCGACGCCGGCGATACGAGCGCCGAGGGCCTCAGCAGCTACGTGGCCGCCCTGGAGGCGAGCTTCGTGCTGCGCGACCTGCGCCAGTATCGGAAGGTGCCCGCCTTCATGGAGGGCTTCACCCGCATGTTCGACGGCTACCCGCAGACGGTGCGCGACCTCATGAACGGCATGTTCGTCGTGGACGGCGAGCCGATGCCTCCAATGAAGAAGCAGGTGACAGGCGCGCTGAAGAGCGTGGGTGTGATGAACCTCGTCAAGGACGCGAGAGGAGTGATGAAGGCCCTATGAGCAGGTTGGATTACACCGTCAACGTCGACGAGTACCTCGCCTTGAACAAGTACGAGGTCGACGAGGAGAGCGCGCACATCGAGCTTGCGGAGGACCAGGACCCCGCGGAGTTCGACAAGCTCATCATGGTATGCCCGGCGGCGTTGTACAAGCGCGACGAGGACGGCAACGTCTCCTTCGACTACGCCGGCTGCTTGGAGTGCGGCACCTGCCGCATCATTTGCGGCGACACCATCATCAAGAAGTGGGAGAACCCGGGCCCGACCATGGGCGTGGAGTACCGGTTCGGCTAAGGGCCGACGGCGATGCTGCCGAGGGGGCTATGGATCGCAAAATACGCGATCAGACCAATATCCCCTCTTTCGGTATGGGCTTTGGCCTGGGGGTTGAGCCATCATGAATGACGTGCCCGGGTCGGGTAAGGAGGAGGAAATCGCCGTTGCGGCGACGGGCGCGTTCCCTATCGAGAGAAGAATGAATTGAGAGGATAAGGAGGGTTGGCGATGCCATTGAACACTCTGGTAACAACGAGAAGGCCATCGCCGAGGCGTGCTGCGCTCGCGGTAGCCGCTGTCAGCCTCGTGCTTGCGCTTGCGGTTGGATGCGCACCCCAGACGCCTGTTGCGAGCGATGGGTCGTCAGAGACTGGAACGGACGATAGCGCAACGACTTTGGCGGTCACGTCCCCCGAGGAGGTAGATGCCGGGTTGCTGCCCGCAAATACCTATAACGAGGCCTTCGTGAACGCCGGCAGCCGCGGATGCGGTTCCTGTCATGGCGATTTGGGTCTGCTGATGGAGAACTCGGGGCTTAACCACATCAAGATCGAGGGGGAGTACGGCAAGCAGGTCACCATCGCCGATTGCCTGCCCTGTCACCGCCAGCATTGGGTCGGAGCAGGCCCCTATTATGGAGATATGCTTCACGAACGACATTACAGCAGCGATTCCTTCGATGGCAACTGCTGGAGTTGCCATGCGCAGGATTCCTCGGGTGAAGTGGGGGAGTACCAATGGGAGCTGTGGGACGAGTACAAGTACACGGCATCTCTCGGCGGCTTTCCCGAAGATTACTTTGATGATCGCGTGAAGGGATGGCTTCAGCAGCGTGGAAGCAGCGCCACGGGATCTATGGCCAACATGTCGCTCGATGCCGAGCCGCAGCTCGATGTGAGCCTGTCCCAGGATGTGCTGGACGAAGAGGACGTCTTTGTCCTGAACAACTACGGCACCCTGGAAGTCGATGTCACCCAATGGGGGCTGAACGTGACCGGCGTGAATGAGGAGAAGACGCTCACGCTGCAGGATCTGCAGGCCCTGCCGCAGACGGAGATGACGGTGACCCAGGTCTGCTACACCTCCGCGATCAATTCGCCCTTTGCGGCGAACATTCCAATGAAGGGCGTGCTCCTCTCCGACGTCATTGAGGCGTGCGGTGGCCTGGCCGGAGGCACGAACACCTTCGCTCTCGCCGGCGCCGACGGCTGGGCAACGGCCTATATCATCGATTTCATGGTGCAGAATAACGCGATGATCGCCCTGGAGTACTTCGGCCATCCGCTGACGGCCGATCAAGGCTACCCGGCAACGCTCGTCATTCCCGGGATGCCCGGTGCGCCCTGGGTCAAGCACATTGTCGCGCTCAGCGGGCTGGAGCAGCCGGCCGAAGCTCTCGTCAACTCCTATGCCCTTCGCTCTGATGGCGTTACGAGCCACAAGGCGAACTCCGCTTGGTTCCAGAGCGACGGCGTGACGGCGAAGGCCGGCGAGCCGCTCGAGCTTGCGGGCTACGGCTTCGCATGGAGCGGCACCGATCTTATCGCGCCGCTTGCGACGATCAGCTTCAGCTTCGATTACGGTGCGACGTGGCACGATGTGCCGATTCCCGAGGGAGCCGATCCCTACCAGTGGTCCACCTTCACGGCAACGTGGACGCCGCAAGCTCCGGGCACCTACATGGCCTGGGTGAAAGCCACCAATGCCGACGGTTTCGAGCAAGAGCAGCCATCGGGCCTGTTCGTTGTCGTAGAGGAATAGGGGGAACTTATGAATAAGGCGGCAAAGACTATTGGTGCGACGGTGGGGTCAGCGACGTTGCTGGGTGCCGCAATGATGGCCGCAGCGCCGATGCCGTTCGTTTCGAATGAGGACTACGGATTGGAGGAGGCCTCCCTTGAGACGACCTCGGCAGTGACTGAGTCCATTAAGGAAGTGCGAGGCGCTTTTGCCTTCGATCAGACCACGACCGTTGCCACCGCTTCCATCGTGGAGGTGTTCAACAAGGCAGCCGCGACGCTTTGCTCGGCCATGCCCCAATACGCCATGGACGCGCAAGGACGGCCGGTGTGCGTGAAATCTCCCAACACCTCGTTCACTGCGACGGTCGACGAGCTGTCCGATGAGGAAGGCGCACAAAGCTACATCATCGGCTGCGCGTGCGCGACCAATGCACCCGGAGGCGGCGCGATCGTCAATGCGGATGTGCAGGGTGTCCCTTTCGCGTCTATTGTGGCGCGCGCGGGCATCTAGTAGGATCCGGAAACGCTGTGGCGGAAGGCGACCGAAGGGTCGCTTTTCGCCGTTTGCCGGGGATGCGTCGTCGGTTGCTAGGGGAGGGATATGGAAAAAGAGCAGACTACCTTGTCGATGGTCAGGCTCTGTCTGGGGTTCGGATTGCTGCTGGCCATCTCGCCGCTATCGTCTGCGGTGGAGACGGTCGTCTCTTCCATGGTGCTCTCGGCCAGGGTTGTCGGATGGGCCGATCAGACCGTTTTCGCTGCATGCTTCATCGGAACTATCGCGGCGATCGCGCGTTGCTCGTCAAAGGGGTTTAATGTGTCTCACCGCGCGGCGCTTCTCTGTGCGGCCATGGTGGCTATCGAGACGGGTATGGGGCTGACGGCTTTGGCTGAGGCGGGGGCTGCTCACGACCTTGCCAGCGTCCTTCTCACGGTAAGCTCGGCCCTTCGCGGTGTCGGAGTGGCGGTCTTCCAGGTGCTCTACGTCTGCGAGCTTGCGCAGGCTTCTTCCCGCGAGAGGCATTTCGACGCCCTGTTGCCTTTGGCGCTCGTCGTGTCGGCTGTGGCGACGTTGGGCATGTGGGCGCTGTCGTTTCTCTTCGGGCCATGGCCGACGATTATCGCCATGACGGTTCTCCCCATCGCGTCGCTTGCCCTCTTTCCCCGTCGCCCTGATCCTGGAGACGTTGAAGAGCGGGCGCCGCGGAAATCGCCCGCGAAGATCGATATGCCGCTTTCCACGTGCGTCATCCTCGGATCTTTCGGTGTGGCTCAAGGCTGCACCTGGGCGGTGCTCTACTCAATGCCCGGGGAGAGCTTGCCGCTCTGCTCCTGTTTGGGGTTTCTCGTTCTTGATGTCTTCCTGCTCGTGGCGGCACGAAAGCGTCCCGTTGGATCCGAGTCGTCCCTGGGGGCCGCCTTGCGCGGGGTGACGCTGGTTACGTCCTTCGCGTTCCTCGTCCTTCCCCTTCTTTTGCCGGTATCTCCTCGTGCCGCAGTTTTTCTCATGTCCGTTGCGTGGGCCGCCCAAATCCTCATACTAATTATCGTGCCCATGCAGATGCTTGATCAGCTCCCCGTGAGCGTTCTCAGCGTCATCGCATCGGGAAGCTTTCCGGTGGGGGTCGGAGTCGTCCTCTCCTCCGTTGTTGCCGGGATCGTTGTTGGCTCATCGAACGGCAGCAGCTTGGGGCTTTCGGTGATTACGGCTTTGGCGTGTTTCTGCCTCGTGTGCTCGGCTCTGCTCATGCCCGCCGGTTCCTTCGATGCTCGCGCCTTGGGCATTCGGGAACATCTGAAGACCGACGATCCCATCGAGCATTTGCGTCTCCGCTGCGATGAGGTTGCGCGCAAGGAAGGGTTGACGGATCGCGAGAGGGAAGTGATGTTCCTGCTTGTCCAAGGCCTGAGCCGCCCCCGGGTCGCCGAGGCCCTGACCGTGTCGGAGCAGACCGTCAAGACCCACGCCAAGCACATTTATGAAAAGCTCGAGGTTCACAGCTTGCGCGAGATGGTGCTCCTTGTCGAGACAGGTCGCCGCTACGGCGATTCTCCCCAGGATGAGTGATCCGTTCCGAGTGTTTTGCGGGGAATGCGCGGCTCACCTTTTCGGGGGATGTTGGGAGGAGGCCGCAAATCCCACTAACGGTGTATGGCTCGACCTCTTTTAAGGTGCTTGACTGGTTCGCGGCCGCATGAGGCGGTCGCGAGAGGACAAGAGGTCGGCTGCGGTCGACCGAAAGGAGGGATGGCTCATGACGAGCAGCGAAAAGAGCATAAGTCGGCGGAGCTTTCTGGGATTGACGGGCGCGGCCGCCACAATTACGGCGGCAGCCGGGCTATACGGCTGTGCGCAGCCCGCCTCGTCTTCGGGCGGGAGCCTTGCGAGCACGAAGGGAAGCGCCGCCGGCCCCATCGAGGCCGTCTTCGCGCCGGCGTCCTGGGATGAGGAAGCCGATGTAGTCGTGGTGGGCACGGGCGGCGGCTTGGTCGCTGCAGCCTATGCCGCGCAAGCCGGCAAGAAGGTGGTCGTCTTGGAGAAGGCGAGCACCTGGGGCGGCAGCTCGAAGGAGACGGACAACTTCAGCGTCATGGGAACCAAGACCCAGCAGGCCATCTATCAAGGTCTTGCCGCCCAGATGAAGGCCGCCGGTCAGGACGAAGCGGCGGCGCAGTTCGAGCAGATGGGGGCGCTCGATCCCATGGTCATGCGCGCCCAATGGAAGGAAAAGTTCTACGTGAAGCCCAACGGCGGCGATGTGGGCGAGCTACCCAACGGCGAGGAGGGGCCGCGTGCTTGCGCTCCCATTCAGCCCATGTTCGAGACGCTGACCGCCTGCATTCCGGATGCCATTGACTACATGGGAGCCGTGGGCGTCTCCTGGGGCCCGGTGACCGAGTTCGGCAGCGCTGGTTTCGTTTCCGGCGTATGCCCCGAGGGCTCGGAGCAGGGGAGCCTTATCGCCCGCGCGAACTACACGGTGTTCGAAATCCTGTACAATTTCTGCCTCGATCAGGGTGCTGTATTCCATTTTCTCACGCCGGCCACGGCGCTCGTCGTCGAGGACGGCAGGGTTGTCGGCGTTCAGGCCACAGGCGACGTGTCGTTCGTGAAGGCCAACGATGGCGTGGTGTTGGCCACAGGGGGCATGACCTTCAATATGGATATGCTGGAGGAGTACGTCCCGCACGTTGCTCGCCGCTGCCTGAACTCCACGGCCGCCTCCACCGACGAGGGCGACGGCATTCGCATGGGCCTCGGCGTCGGCGGCACGATTTCGGGTTATGACTCCGCCTTTATTTTTGATGGAGGCGTCGACTGCGGCGCATGGGGCCGCTATCTATACAAAGGCGACGTCCAGTTCGCCCGTCAGCCGTGGATGCTCATCAACATCAAGGGTGATCGCGTCCCCTATTACCCGGTCACTACGCTCGGCTTTACCAAACAGGCCGGTGTCCATATGCACAATCCCGGCTGCGTGAGCTACGTGGTTTGCGACTCCCATTACGATGAGGTCATCAAGGGATGGGAGGCGGAAGGCAAGCAGCAGCTCATTTGCCGCAATCCCATCACGCGCGAGCATTGGGAAGCCGCGGGGGCTAACGTCGAGCGCATGGGCGACATGGTCGATGAGGACTACACCATCGGCATGCGCGAGGGAATCGAAGCGGGCTACATATTCGAGGCTGACACGATCGAGGAACTTGGTGAGGCGTTGGGCTTCGACGCCGACATCTTCTCCACGGCGGTGAAGAACTGGAACGAGCTGTGCGAAGCGGGTGTCGATGAGGTGTACAGCTACGCACCCGAATGGCTCAACAAGGTGCAAGACCCCCCGTTCTACGGCATGAAGGTGGGTGGTACGGTGCTGTCCACCATGTGCGGTTTGACCGTTGACACCAATATGCGGGTTCTTGATGAGAAGGCGCGGCCCATTGCGGGTCTTTATGCTGCTGGATGCACCATTGGCGGACTGGGCGGCGACAGCACCTATGGCGATTGCCGCAACCCCGGCGGCGGCGTGGCCATGGCTTGCGGTACGGCCTACCAAGCCGCACGGGCCATCTGCGGCGATATTTAGGCGGTAGCAACTTACGAGCCCTGGCGTTCTTGCGCCAGCGGATTGCCGAGAGCGGCGCGACCGGACTCCCTCCCCAAGGCTGTGCCGCTTTCGGCGCTTTGCGTCGGAGTCTTTCATTACCTGGCAAAGAGCTTGCGCTGTCCCTCACTTTGTTGACATTCGGCGCATTGCGCGCGGAAGGCCCCTCGATGCAGTACAATCGCACCCATGATTGAACTTCTCACAACCATCGACTCTATCGTGTGGGGCCCGGCGATGATCGCGCTTTTGCTCGGCACGCACATCTACCTGACCTTCCGCACGGGGTTCATCCAGCGCAAGCTGCCGCAGGCCATCCGCATGTCGGTGCGCCGCGACCCGTCAGGCAAGGGGGACATCTCCAGCTTCGGGGCCCTGGCCACGGCGCTCGCCGCCACCATCGGCACCGGCTCCATCGTCGGCGTGGCGACGGCGCTCCTCGCCGGCGGCCCCGGCGCCATCTTCTGGATGTGGATCGCGGGCCTCTTCGGCATCGCCACCAAGTACGTCGAGACCTACGCCGCCGTGAAGTACCGCGTGCGCGATAAGTCCGGCGCCATGCTGGGCGGCGCCATGTTCGTGTGGAAGCGCGCCTTCGCGCGGCCGGACGGTGGCGTGCCGTGGTGGGCGACGCTGGGTGCCGTGTCCTTTGCTGCCTTCGCCGTCATCGCCACCATCGGAACGGGCTCGGCGGTGCAGGCGGCGGCCATCTCCGGCATCGTCACCTCGTCGGTGCCCGCCATTCCGGCCGTGGCCGTGGGCGTTGTGATCGTCGTGGCCGTGGCGGCGGTCATCTTCGGCGGCGTGAACTCCATCGCACGGGTGTGCGAGTGGCTCGTGCCTATCATGGCCGGCGCTTATGCGCTCGGCTGCCTCGTTATCATGGGCATGAACGCGCCGGTGCTGGGAGAGGCGGTGGGGCTCATCCTGGAGTGCGCCTTCACGCCGAAGGCGGCCTTTGGGGGCGCCGTGGGCTCGGGCCTGATTATGGCCCTGCAGTTCGGTTGCGCGCGAGGGCTCTTCTCCAACGAGTCCGGCCTGGGCACCGCCCCCATCGTGGCGGCTGCGGCCAAGACGAAGAACCCCGCCGACCAGGCGCTCATCTCCATGACCGGCGCGTTTTGGTCCACGGGCGTCATCTGCCTGCTCACGGGGCTCGTGCTCGTGTCCACCATGATCGTGCACCCCGAGATCGGCGAGGACATCTTGGCCAACCCCTCCATCTTCACCGGGGCCGCCCTCGCGAGCGCCGCCTTCGCCGAGATCCCCGTGTTCGGGACGCCGGTGCTCGTGCTCGGCATGTGCGCCTTCGCCTATTCCACCATCCTCGGCTGGTCCTATTACGGCAACCGCTGCGTGGCCTATCTGTTCGGGCCCCGCGGCATCAAGCCGTACCAGGTGATCTACGTGGCCGTGGCCTTCTTCGGCGCCATCGGGGTGGGGGACGTGGTGTGGACCATCTCGGACATCGGCAACGCGCTGATGGCCATTCCCAACATTATCGTCATCCTGCTGTTGTCGGGTATGATCGCCCGGGAGACCAGGCACTACGTCTACGATGGCAACCTCGACGAGGAGTACGGCGAGCCCGTGCCTCGCGTAAAGGGCTCGCAGCTTTAAGGAATGTGAGATCACTTTTCCTCTTTTTGTCCAGAAAGACCGAAAGTGCTCAGGATGCTGCCTGAGGCGTGTCGCCTGCGACGTACCGCTTGCGGGGAATTCTTCCATTGTTAACAAAAGCGCTTAACTTCTCCCTCTATAATGCGGCTACTTTAGCACGTTAAAGTGCGAAGGCCCGATGAGCGCGTCTCGCCTCGCCGGGACCGCCGCGCCGAGCCGCTGGCTTTAAAGTCCCGCCACATGGCTCACTGAGAGGAGAACCGCCACATGGACATGATCGTTGACGTCATCAACAGCATCGACGCCTTCGTTTGGGGGCCGCCGATGCTCGTGCTGCTGCTGGGGTCGCACATCTTTCTGACCTTCCGCACCGGCTTCATCCAGCGCAAGCTGCCCACGGCCATCAAGCTGTCGGTTACGAAGGACCCCGACGCTCCCGGCGACATCAGCCAGTTCGGCGCCTTGTGCACGGCGCTGTCGGCCACCATCGGCACCGGCAACATCGTCGGCGTGGGCACAGCCATCATCGCGGGCGGCCCGGGCGCGGTGTTCTGGATGTGGATCACCGGCGTGTTCGGCATTGCCACGAAGTACTCCGAGACCTTCGCCGCCGTGAAGTACCGCGTGAAGGACCACAACGGCGACATGCTCGGCGGTGCCATGTACGCGTGGAAGCGCGGCTTCACCGACAAGGACGGCAAGACGCCGTGGTGGGCGCTGCTCGGCGCCGGGGCCTTCGCCCTGTTCGCGGCCATCGCGTCCTTCGGCATCGGCTCGGCCGTGCAGTCCTCGGCCATGACTGAGGTCATCTCCACGAACCTGCCCGGCGTGCCCGCCTGGGGCATCGGGCTTGCCATCGTCATCATGGTGTCGGTCGTCATCTTCGGCGGCGTGAAGGTCATCTCGAATGTGTGCGAGAAGCTCGTGCCCTTCATGGCCATCGCCTACATCTGGGGCTGCGTTGTCATCCTCGGCATGAACTGGGAGTTCGTCTGGCCGGCCCTCTGCCTTATCGTGGAGAGCGCCTTCACGGCCAAGGCGGCCTTCGGCGGCGCGCTCGGCAGCGGCCTTATGCTGGCGCTGCAGTTCGGCTGCGCGCGTGGCCTGTTCTCCAACGAGTCGGGCCTGGGCTCGGCGCCCATCGTGGCCTCGGCGGCCTCCACGCGCAATCCGGCGCGCCAGGCGCTCGTGTCCATGACCGGCACCTTCTGGGACACCGTCATCATCTGCCTGCTCACCGGTCTCGTGCTCGTGTCCACCATGCTCGGCAACGCCGATCTGAACGCCGCGGTCATGGCCGGCGACATCAGCGCCGGCGCTCAGCTGTCCAGCGCGGCCTTCGCGAGCATCCCCTACATCGGCACGCCCATCCTCATCTTCGGTATGATTCTGTTCGCCTACTCCACTATCCTGGGCTGGTCCTACTATGGCAACCGCTGCGTCACCTACCTGTTCGGCAAGCGCGCCATCCGCCCCTACCAGGTGCTCTATGTGGCGGTGGCGTTTCTCGGGGCCATCGGCGTGGGCGAGGTGGTCTGGACCGTCTCCGACATCACCAACGCCCTTATGGCCATCCCGAATATCATCATGGTGTTGCTGCTCTCCGGGCTCATCGCGAAGGAGACGAAGCACTACGTCTACGAGCACAATCTCGACGAGCGCGACGAGACCCCCATCCCGCAGCTTGACAGCAAGTAGGTTTTAGCGACATAGTGTGTCATGAGCGAGCGCCCTGCCATGCGGGGCGCTCGTGCTAGAATGGCCAGATGGCCGACGGGCCGTAAGTCCTGAGCGCCAGGCGGTGCCTTCTTTTACGAAAGGAGGTGAATCGCTTGGACGTCTTCGTTTTCGTCGTGCGCCTGGCGACTGCAGTCGTTGGGTTGCTGAGGGAGGCGGTTGCGTTCTCCGAGACGCTCAGGAGGGGCCGACATAGGAAGGACCGCTAGCGCCAACTAGCGGTCCCGACTAAACGACGGTGCCGCCTGCACTCTACCTCAGGCTGGTCCGTTGGTCGTATTCTAGCATAGATCACAGCGGGAAGCGAGTGAACGGAAGCGGCGTGGGCGAAGCGAAAACGATTGCGATCATAGGCGGCGGGGCCTCCGGGCTGGCGGCAGCCGTGGCGGCTGGCGAGGCCGTGCGAGATGCGGAGGGCGCGGCGCGGGTCGTCGTGTACGAGGCGTTCGACCGGGTGGGGCGCTCCATTCTGGCGACGGGCAACGGGCGGTGCAACTTCTCGAATGCCCGACCCGGCGAGGGAGACTACCGCAACGCCGCATTCGTGAGGCGTGTGCTTTTGGAATTCGAGGGTCAGGCGCACGGGCACGTGCCGTCCCAGGCCAAGACGAGCACCGCCTATCCGAACGGCGTGCTGGGGTTCTTCTCCGATCACGGGCTCATGTGGCGCGAGGAAGGGGAGGGGCGGCTGTACCCCTTGGCGAACAAGGCCGCGTCCGTGCTCGATTGCCTGCGAGCGGCCTGCACTGCAGCAGGGGTGGAAGAGCGCGTGGAATGCGAGGTCGCGGCCGTGGAGCCGCCGCGCGCCGAGGGCTCGCCGTTCACGCTGCGCCTGGCCGACGGGCGCTTCGAGCGGGCCGACGCGGTCATCGTGGCCGTGGGCGGTTCAGTCGCGCGCGGGCTTCTGCCCAAGGGTGTTCCCTTCCGTGAGCCGGAGCCGACGTTGGGCCCGCTGGCTACCGAGCCGCGCTGGCCGCGGCGCCTCGACAACATCCGCGTGCGCGGGGCGCTGGAACTGTGGCGCCCCGGCGAGGAGACGCCGCCCGAGGAGCGCGGCCGCCACGGCCTTCCGATGGACACCCACGAGGGCGAGCGCTTGGCGTCCCGCGAGGTGGGCGAGGTGATGTTCCGCAAGTACGGCGTCTCGGGCATCGCCGCCTTCAACCTGAGCCGCCTGGCTGAACCCGGCGACGTGCTCGCCGTGGATTTCGTGCCCTGGGTGCGCCTGTGCGACATGGAGGCGTTCCTCAACCGGCGCCGCAAGATGCTGCGCGCTTCGCTCGGGCACGATGTGACGTGGGACGATATGCTGCGCGGCATGGTGCTCGCGCCGGTGGCCGATGTGCTGTTGGAAGCGGCGGCGCTGGACGGGGCGCGCCCCGTGGCGAAGGGGGAGACGACCGTCATGGCGCCGGTGCTGAAGGGTCTGCGCCTGCCCGTGACGGGGCTCGGCGACGTGCGGCAGTGCCAGGTGCACCGCGGGGGCGTGAGCGTCCGGGCGGTGGACGACCGCACCTGCGAGGTGCGCCGCGTGCCGGGGCTCTACGTTGTCGGCGAGGCGCTGGACGTGGATGCGGCGTGCGGTGGCTTCAACCTGCATTGGGCTTGGGCCTCGGGGCTGCTCGCCGGCTGGTCGGCGGCTGGAAGGTTACGTGCATGATTCAGGCTTCCAATGTTCCGGTTTCTCTTGATGCTCTCCTGCCAGAAAACGAATCGCTCTTCCGCCGGGAAATCGCGCGGGCGCTTGGGGTGAAGGTGGGCGCTGTCACCGAGGTGAAGCTGCTGAAGCGGTCGATCGATGCGCGGAAGAAGTCGAACGTGCACGGGGTTGTGACGGCGGCGGTTGAACTGGCGGAGGGCGCTGCACCTCAGCCGGCGAAGGGTGTGACGGTTAGGGCCTACGAGTCCCCTGAGCCTCTTTCGATACCGCGCGTAGAGCCGATTGGCTTGCGGCCCGTCGTAGTCGGGGCGGGGCCGGCGGGGCTGTTCTGCGCGCTGTATCTGGCCCGTGCCGGGTTGCGGCCGCTCGTGGTAGAGCGCGGGGCGTCGGTGGACGAGCGTGTGGAAATCGTCGAGGCCTTCAACGCCGGCGCGCCGCTCGATACGCGCACGAACATCCAGTTCGGCGAGGGCGGTGCGGGCACGTTTTCCGACGGCAAGCTGAACACCGGTATCAAGTCGCCCCATATCCGCCATGTGCTGGAGGCCTTCGTGGAAGCCGGCGCCCCGGAGGACATTCTCGTGGACGCCAAGCCGCACATTGGCACCGACCTGCTCGTCGGCGTCGTGCGCAACCTGCGTCGGGCCATCGAGGAGGCGGGGGGAGAGGTACGGTTCCTTACGCGCCTCGACGGCCTTGTGCTTGAGGGCGGAGCTGCTGATCGTCCGGGCGTCGCTGATGCTGTGGATGAGGTTGGCGGCGAAGATGGCGAAGCGCGCGTCACTGCCGTTCGCCTCGTCGATGAGCGCACGGGAGCGGCGGAAGTCTTCGCCACCGATTGCGTCGTGCTGGCCTGCGGGCACTCCGCGCGTGACACCTTCCAAATGGTTTGCGAGGCCGGGGCGGACATGGCCCGCAAGCCCTTCGCCGTGGGCGTGCGCATTGAACATCCCCAGGCTCTCGTGAACGAGGCCCAGTACGGGCCAGCCGCTGGTCATGCGGCCCTCGGGGCGGCCGACTACAAGCTGGCGGTGAAGACCGACGACGGCCGGGGCGTCTACAGTTTCTGCATGTGTCCGGGCGGGGAGGTGGTGGCGGCCGCCAGCGAGGAGGGGCTGCTCTGCGTGAACGGCATGAGCCGCCACGCCCGCGCCGGGACCAATGCTAACGCGGCGCTGCTCGTGGAGGTGCGCCCCGACGATTTGCCCGGCGACGACCCCCTGGAAGGGGTCGCCTTCCAGCGTCAGCTGGAACGGGATGCCTACCTTCTCGGGCGCGGGTTGATGGCTGACGACGCGGAAGGTGCCGACGCTTCTTCGGAATCTGTCGGCGCACTTTGCCCGCCGTATACCGCCCCAGCCCAGACCGTCGGCGGCTTCCTCGCGAAAGCCGCGGACGTTCCGAGTGCCACGGTGGCGCCCACCTACCCGCGTGGCGTGGCCTGGCGCGACCTACGCGATTGCCTGCCACCGTTTGTGGCCGACGCCCTCGCCGAGGCGCTGCCGACCCTGAACCGCAAGCTGCATGGCTTCTCCGATGCCGGTGCTGTCATGACTGCCGTAGAGGCCCGCAGCTCGAGCCCCGTGCGCATCGTCCGCGACGACCGCTTTCAGTCGAATATCGGCGGTCTGTACCCTTGCGGCGAGGGCGCGGGCTACGCCGGCGGCATCACGAGCGCCGCCGTGGACGGCCTGCGCGTCGCCGAGGCCATCGTGACCGAACGGCTTTCAGAAACCGCAGCGCCCGTGATCTGCGAGGGGATCGCGTCGGCGCAACCAGTATCTGGCGAAACTGCTTTCTGCGAGAAGGAGGGCCGATGAGCAACTGCCCCTTCGATGGCGCCTGCTGTCCGCTCTCGCTCGGCGAGGCCGCCTGTGCCCTGGCCGCCGGCGAGGCTGTCGTCTTTCCGACGGACACCGTTTTCGGCTTGGGTGTCTCCGTGAAGGCGGCCGCAGGCCCCCGTCTCCTCTACGACCTGAAGCACCGTGACGCTGGCAAACCCGTGGCGTGGCTCGTGGAAGGCCCCGAGACGCTGGACGTTTACGGCAGGGATGTTCCCGCCTACGCCCGGCGCCTCGCCGAGACCTTCTGGCCCGGTGCCCTCACCTTGGTGGTGCGCGCGTCGGCGGCCGTTCCCGCTGCCTTCCGGTCGCCCGCGGGTACTATCGGGCTGCGCATGCCCGACAGCGAGGCGGCTCTCGCCCTCATCCGTGCCGTCGGCTGTCCCTTGGCCGTCACCTCGGCCAACCTCTCGGGAGCGCCCGATACGGCCCGGATCGAAGATCTCGATGGGGCTCTCATGGCGCGCACCGCCGGTGTGTACCTTCCCGATGATCTCCCGCCGTACTCGATCGCGTCCGGCGTCGCCGAAGCAGCTGAAGCTGTCGAAGCTGGCGAAGCAGCCGAAGCAGCCGAGGGCGCCGCCGCGCTCATGTCGTCGAGCGCTCGCGTCCGCGCCGACGTCGCGGCAGGAACCGCCGGCGATTCTGATGCCCCTTCTGCGGGCATCGCCTCCACCGTGCTCGACTGCACTGGCGACGTCCCCCGTGTCCTGCGCGCGGGCGCCCTCACCTTGGAAGATATGAAAGGATGCCTCTCATGAGCGCCGCAAACGATGCCTTCGCGACCACTGGCCGCACCGAATTCTCCTTCGATTCCGCCGACGGAAAAAGCCAAGTCCGCGCCGTGCTCTGGGTGCCCCTGGCCATGGAGCGGGCCGATGCGGCTGCCGGCGAGCCGTCGCTTGGCTGCTTCAAGCCGCGCGGCGTCGTGCAGCTCGTCCACGGCATGGCCGAGCATATCGACCGTTACGATGATTTCGCCCGTTTCCTCGCCGACGCAGGCTACCTTGTGGCCGGTCACGACCATATCGGCCACGGGGACACGGCCGCCGCGCCCGAATGCCGCGGCGTGATCGGTGCCGAGGGCGGTGCCGACGCCATGATCGACGACGTGGAACAGCTGCGCCTGCTCGTCTCCCAGCAGGTGGCGCCTGGCACGCCGTACTTCATCTTCGGGCATTCCATGGGCTCGCTCGTGCTGCGCAGCTATCTGCCGCGCTACGGGCAGGGCCTTGCCGGCGCTGTCATCTGCGGCACGGCCAACGAGGCCACCGCCGTCTCCCGCGCCGGCAACCTGGCTGCCCGGGCTATCGCGGCCGTGCGAGGCGACGGCTACCGCAGCGGCCTTCTGCACGCGCTCGCCGACGGCGCCTACAGCCGCGCCATCAAGGACGCCCGCACCCCCTTCGACTGGCTTTCCCGCGACCCGGCCGTGCCCGACGCGTTTATGGCCGATGAGGCTTGCGGCTTCATGTTCGGTGCCGGCGCCTACGCCACCCTAACCGAGCTGGCCTGGCGCGCCGCCGCGCCGGCGACCTTGGCCGCCACGCCCCACGACTTGCCCCTGCTCTACGTGGCCGGCGACGCCGACCCCGTCGGCAAATGCGGCCGCGCTGTCGCTGCCGCCGCCGAGTCCATGGAGGCCGCCGGCGCCGAGGACCTCACCTTGCGCCTGTTTCCCGGCATGCGCCATGAAATTCTCAACGAATTCGGCAAAGAAGAAGTCTACGATTTCATCCTGAACTGGATAAACCTACACGAATAGGCCAAAGTGCAACTCGACAATCTCGTCGAGCTGCACTTTGATGTCCTCGAAGGGCGTATCGAGATCAAGCGTCTTCACGCTAATCTGGTTCCCGCTCATTCTGTAAACGCCATCTGGCTGTATTTCCTCGTCGGTTTGCGCGTACAGCAACATCCCCGACACCTCGTGGGGCACGTCGGCGCGTGCGAGTTCCGCCTCCTTATTTTTCACATAGGTGAAAATCTGGTATAGATTGTGCGAATGGACGCTATGCGTGTTGTACTGATGCTGCGTAGCATGCGAGTAATATTTCGCGTCGATGATGAGCGTCGTGTGGCCGAGTGAGAGCACAACGTCGCTCTTCATGACAGGCAGCATATCGTCGAAGTCGTCGTCAAGCGTCCAGCTGATGTGAGGAGCGCCAACATGTAGCTTGGGATGCTCGCGCTTGAAGTATTCTAGGATGAACCGTTCATACAATCGGCTCATGCGCTGTTCGTCTAGAAAGTCCATGAGTTTGGTTGATCCGTCTTCTTGGGTCTGCAGCAGCCCTTTGGCAATGAGCCAGCACACATTTATCAGCATGCGGTAGGTCTGGTTATTTCGATTGAAGCGCATCTGCCAGTTCGCGGTTGCCAGATCGATGTCGCTCACGTCGTCGAAGTATGCGAGCAGTCGCTTGATCTCCCGCTTGCGCTCTTTGCTTAGGTTCGAGCGTACCAGCAGCATCATCGTTGCCTTGAGGATGCGATTCATGGGTGTGTCGATTGAGAACTCGTCGTAGCTGCACACCATTTGTCGTCGCAGTACGGATCTTGTTTTCACCGAATCGGTAATCTCGAATAAATCCTCCTTTGCAGAATGTGGGTAGCGCATCCGCCGCCGCGCGCGTTGCCCTA